>Ga0226835_1000516_pt1 | contig 40580 bp, 29 predicted proteins | sample LAC_MetaG_1_FD_163627 | JGI IMG/M metagenome (GOLD analysis project Ga0226835, IMG submission 163627) | Anaerobic ammonium oxidizing microbial communities from anammox membrane bioreactor (MBR) in UC Berkley, California, United States -... | ecosystem: Engineered > Bioreactor > Anaerobic >...
CGTTTTGTATTGTTTTGTACAACAATATGAAACGGGTTTTTCTGTGCCATGTATTACGTTTATATCATATTCTCCGCTTCATCTGACACCTTTTACAAGGGCTACACTGCTAACCCGGAGAAAAGATTGTGGGAACACAACAAAGACTTAAGCCGGTACACAGCCTCAAAAGGACCGTGGGAATTGGTCTATCTTAAAGCTTTCGACAGCAAAAAATCAGCATTGACGGAGGAAAAAAGACTCAAAAAACTCAACAGAAAATCGTTCGAACGGCTGATCAGCGAAAACAAAAACGATTAAGATAATGTGATTTACGTGCCTGTCACCTCGTCAAGGAAACCTTGACGAGACGGGTTCGAGTCCCGTCCGGACCGCTCTTTTTCCCGTTTTGTATTGTTTTGTACAACAATATGAAACGGGTTTTTTTTATCCATTACGTTTCACAGTTATGGGATGGTTATTGGTTCAGTCTGGTACAGGGAAATACCGTCTGGCCTGACTTATTTTTGTCGGGCTAAGATTTTTTATTCAAAAACTCATCCAAATTCCAGGCTGAAATATGCCCAATTCCTTCATTAGTAGGGAATTTATAATCGTCCATGCTTATCACATACTTTTCAAAGTTGTCTTCAATAAGTTTTAACGAACGATATTCTCTTTCAACGGTTTGTTCTTCTGTTAAATGCAATGCAACTTGCAGATAAAGCCTTTGCTCGCCCTTTATTGCCACAAAATCAACTTCGGCACCTTTAATCGTTCCCACATAAACTTGATAACCGGCACGTCGCAAACTCAAATAGACAGCATTTTCCAACAGATAACCAATGCCGTAACCATAGCCGGCATAAAGATAGTTGCGATAACTCAAATCGTTCAGGTAATATTTACTGTTTCCCGAAATAGTGTCCTTCCCTTTGATGTTGTAGCGTTCGGCACGATGTACCAAAAAAGTATTTTCAAGATAATTGATGTAAGATGACAAGGTTTCGTAGTTAGTTTTCCGTTTTTTTGATGTAAAATAATTGATGATATTTATAATGGAAATCAGATTGGACGCTGTGTTTACCAAATAGACAAATAAATCATCTAACAGCTTCACATCCTTTATATTATATCTGCCCACAATGTCACGCAACATCACTGTGTCTTTGATGGACGACACATAGTTTTGCTTCATTTCATCGTTGGGTAAATTAAAAAGCTCGGGTAACGCACCGCTTTGAATGAATTTCTTGTAACTTTCAGTTCCCATTTCCTGTCGGGTTATTCCGCAATATTCCGTATAGCTAAACGGAAATACTTCAAACTCAACGTACCGTCCCGACAAAAGTGTGGCTAATTCCCCAGACAAGAGCTTGGAATTTGAACCGCTAATAAATAGCTCGCACGGCTCTGCAAAATCCTGAGAATGAGAATTTACAAATCGTTCCCATTCATCAACATTTTGTATTTCGTCCATAAAAATATAGACTTTGCCCGTTGGTTTTAACTCTTGACGGTAAGTTTTGTACAATTGCTCTAATTCAGCAGCGCTTCGCAAGGTTGTGAACTCCATGTATTCTTTGTTGACGTAAAGAATATTTTCATGCTTGACACCTTCGGATACTAACTTTGCCGCAATTTGGCGTAAGATGTAGCTCTTGCCTGCACGACGTTGTCCAACCAATACTTTGACCAATTTATTGCCAACGTATTGATCGATTTTATTCGTATAAAAAGTACGGGAATAACCCGAATCTATCGGGTTGTCGTCCCAAAAATTGTACTTCCTAATGGAATTAATTATTTCAATCATAGTTGAAAAATTTTCTCAAATATAGATATTTTCAAATACACTTGAATATTTTAGTGTTTTTATTTGAGTAATTTCGCTATAATTGGTTCAACTTGCTCATTGCGTAAGCAATAATTTCGTTGGCAGTGCCAATACCGCACTTTATCGCATTGTACTCAATGTATCCTGTCATTTATCTCACCACATTTGCTCGAATACCGAGCGAAAGGGCGTTACAGATAAAGGCGCGATGAACAGTATGCGTATTCAAACAGCAAATTCTGGTAGAATTATTTCGGTACGCTCAATAATATTTGTCATAAATCATTGAGTTATTGAGCATTGGTACTTTATGAAAATTTCGATAGTTTGAATACAAGACCAGTCCGGACCGCTTTTTTTCCCGTTTTGTATTGTTTTGTATAACAATATAAAACGGTTTTTTTTCTGTGTCATGTATTACGTTTCCAGTTTGTTTGAGTAGTCTATCCCACTGATTTTACAGCCTATTCAACAAGACACACTGTTTTTCCGACAAGGCTCAATATTTATTAAATCGCTTGCCAAAGGCATAAGCGATGTAAAAATTAAGAAAGAAAACCCGATCCTGTGAATCGGCCATGATGTTCACGGATTGTGGGAAAAAGTCGAGTGCAACACCAATTTCAGCGGCTTTTGTAGCTGTACGCACATTCCCAAACTCAAAATTCAATCCGAGTTTTGCATATGCTCCCGGCACAAGCTGAATTTCATTCAATCCTTTGGTGAATGGAGCCCGGCCATAGATATCTTCGGTGGACTGACTGCTTTCGTCGAAACGGCTCGGCACAATTTCATAAGTGATGCCCGACGATGAGGCATTGACAATTTTGAACACAAAAAGATAGTAGGGTTTTTTGACGGCGGTGCTGAGACCGGCTTCGTAGAGCCAGTGAAGCTCAACGCCTCCCCAATAGGGTTTCCGGTTAAGCAAATACTGATTGGAATAACCGGCACGGATCAAAACCACATCGTTAAGCTTGCCATAAACGTAGCGTTTTGCATTCTGCCAGTATGGGTTAAGGATTTTAACCTCTTTGCCCGAGCGCATTGTCACGGCCTCAAACGACCACATACGGGTACGAAACGAGTTGATATTTTTTCCGGTGCGGTAGCCCAAACCGATGCCATTCGAATGCGCCAACACATGGCCATATTTTTCGTTGCTGTAAATAATCAGATTTTCAACCGAATCCACCACTTCGTCCCGTTGAGCTTTGACCTCGAAATGAATAACCAAAGCGGCCAATAATGCCAAAACGAATACCAACCGGCGCATAATCTGTAGATTAGGATGGAAAGAAAAATCACCGGCAAAAAGCCGGTAATTAATATCGTACTTCTTTCTGATAGTTATGAACTTCGCCGTAAGCAGCACATTTGGTACTTTTGCACGACGAAACTAGAATTATACCAAGGAAAGCAATGGCTGCAATGGCAATGACTTTTTTCATAATTTCACACATCTTTTTCGGTTCAAGAACAAATGCAAAGTAAAGGGTTTTTCGCGACAAAATGCCGTTCGACGGGGAGTTTTTTTGTTTCTTCCGGAAAGGCATCCTTTGAACAACCCTTTTCGGATATAGCCAAACACGCTCTTCACACAACAATTCTTTACAATGGAACTCCCTTTTGAAGAAAAAAAACCAGAATCGGATATACAACCAACGATAGAAGAAACCTGGTTAGAAGCCCTCAGGTCGGAATTTAATTCGGCTTATTTTGCTGATTTAAAGCAGTTTTTAGTTCGTGAAAAAAAGTCATACCGCATTTATCCTCCGGGCAGTCTGATCTTCAATGCATTCAATCTTACGCCATTGCCTTCAGTTAAAATAGTCCTTCTGGGTCAGGATCCTTATCACGGGCCCGGGCAGGCTCATGGTTTATGTTTCTCCGTTCCCGAAGGCGTTGCCCTTCCACCGAGCCTCCGCAATATTTTTACCGAGTTACGATCGGATATTGGATTTCGGATTCCATTTCACGGTTCGCTCGAAAAATGGGCACGCGAGGGCGTGCTTTTGCTCAATGCAACACTCACGGTGCGGGACGGGCAAGCCGGTTCGCATCAGGGGAAAGGCTGGGAACGTTTTACCGACGCTGCCATCCAGGCTGTTTCGTACAATAACGACAAAGTGGTTTTTATGCTTTGGGGAAATTATGCCATCGCCAAAGAGGGACTCATTGACTCAACGAAACATCTGATACTCAAGGCTCCGCACCCATCGCCCCTGTCAGCTTCGCGTGGTTTTTTCGGCTGCCGGCATTTCTCGAAAGCCAATCTTTTTCTTGAACAAAACGGCCGAAAAGCCGTAGATTGGCAACTTTAAACACATCTTATTATGAACAAGGAACGCAAAGCCATCGTTTTTGCCACCAACAATAAGCATAAACTCGCTGAAATTAACGCTATAGCAGGCTCACAATTCCATGTTATCAGCCTTGAGGAAGCGGGATTTACGGGAGAGATTCCCGAAACTGCACCTACCATCGAAGGCAATGCCCTGATGAAAGCGCGATATATTTTTGAGCGTGTGGGAACAGACTGTTTTGCCGATGATACCGGCCTCGAGGTGGAGTCGCTGAATGGTGCGCCGGGTGTTTATTCGGCTCGTTATGCAGGCGAGCATGCCACTTATCAGGATAATGTTTTGAAATTGTTAGATGCACTCCATGGACAAACGCATCGTACAGCTCGTTTTAGAACGGTGATAGTCCTGATCTTCGATACAAAAGAATTTCTATTCGAAGGCATTGTCGAAGGCAAAATCATTGAGCAGCCGCTTGGACAAGGTGGTTTTGGTTACGATCCGGTGTTTGTGCCCGATGGCTATGAAAAAACATTCGCCGAGCTTGCACCCGAAGAAAAAAACAGTATCAGCCACCGCGGAAAAGCTATGCAAAAGCTGCTCGATTTTCTGAAAAGCGTCTAAGTCAACACATTTTCGATGGCCATACCAAACAATTGTGTCAGGCTGAGGCCCATCGCACGGGCTTGTTGAGGCACGATACTGGCACTACTGAAGCCGGGAATGGTGTTTACTTCCAGAAAATACAAGGCGTTTTTCGTCAAGATAAAATCAAAACGGACAATTCCTTTGCAACCCAAAAGTGTATAAAGCTCAGAAGCAGTGGCTTTGATTTCGATTTCAGCGGCCTCATCCACCCTGGCCGGTGTGATTTCGTCCGACATTCCGGCTGTGTATTTCGCTTCGTAGTCAAAAAACTCTTTTTTACTGATGATCTCGGTCAGTGGGAATACCCATCGGCGGTCGTTGAACTGAAAAACACCGCAGCCGATTTCGCGGCCTTCAATAAAAGATTCCACAAGCACTTCATGATCCACCGCAAAAGCCATATTTAATGCACTTTCGAGCTCATCGGCCGTTTTCACTTTGCTCACACCCACACTTGAGCCATTGCTGTTAGGTTTCACAAAAAGAGGCAATTTCAGCCGTTCAATCAAAGCTTTTGCATCGAAAGGCCGGCCACGGCGAAGCAAAACTCCATCAGCCAACGAAACACCCGACGACTGTACCACCTGCTTACAGAAAAACTTGTTGAAAGTGATAGCCGAAACCACATGGCTGCTGTTGGTGTATGGGATCCCCAAAATATCGAAATATCCGGCCAATTTGCCATCTTCGCCCGGAGTGCCATGTATTGCATTGAAAACCACATCGAAACGAATTTTCTCACCTGCATGAAAAATCGAGAAATCATTTTTATCCACCTCTATTTCAGTGGATTCATCAAGCATCGCTTTCCAGCTATTCTTTCGAATGATAATGAGAAAAACCCGGTATTTTTCTCTGTCGAGATATTCACAAACGAGCTTTCCGCTATTGATGGAAATTTCATATTCGCCTGAGTCACCGCCACATACAACTGCAACATTTTTTTTCATGCCGGATGATTTTTTCGGATGTGTAAAACCGCAGGCCTTGATGATGAAAAGCCTCAACGGCGTTCAAATTATACGTAATTTTGCGCCAACAGGCAATAATGCAGGCAGTTTCCAGTTTTTTAACCAAGCCTGTTTGCGGTTGCTAAATTAGAAAAAACATGAGTTTCGGGGGTTTATGAAAAAAATCTTTCTGCATCTTTTGCTGGCAATGGCCATTCTGGGAGTAATCCTCTGGATTGTGTTTTCGATGCTGTCGCGTTATACGCGTCATGGAGAAGTGTATATTGTGCCGGATTTTATGGGTCAGGATCAGGAATTGGTCATCGGGCAATACAGCAATCTTTTCCGGTTTGTGATCAGCGACAGCCTTTACAAACCCAATGTTCCCCTTGGTTCGGTCTTGCAGCAGGAGCCTCCTCCGGGCTCAAAGGTGAAACGTGGCCGGAATATTTACCTTGTCACAGCCTCGAAGCAACCCGAGAAAGTGAGTATGCCCAATCTGATCAACCTCTCGCTTCGCGAAGCCGTGGTGAGCCTCGAAACAGCCGGACTCAAGGTGAATGAAATCAGGATGGCCGATCACTTTGCCCGCTTTGCCGTGATTTCACAGACGCTTCATGGAGCCGAAATTGCACCCGAATCACTTATCTTTCGGGGTGCTGCCATTGATTTGACAGTAGGCGATGGCGGCCTTACGGAAGGGGTACCATTTCCGATGGTATTTGGGAAATCATCGGAAGAAGCGCTCCGAATGATTCATTCCGCAGCATTAAATGTTGGAAGGGAGTCATATCCCGCGAGCAGCGACTCGGCCAGCGCTTTGGTCTATCGGGTGGAGCCTTATTTCAAACCGGGCAGTCTCGTGCGACCCGGAACCTATATCAACTTAATTTATCAGAGTCCGGACCTTACGGATTTTAATAAATTCCTGAAAGACAGTCTGTATATCGAAGAACCTGATACGGACAATGCTTATATTGATTACGAAGAAGAAGACGAAATATGAGTAATACAAGCTTACGGAAATTGGCTTTTGTGGGTTTTTTAAGCCTCTTGGGGGTTGTGGTTCAAGGGCAGGAGAAATTGATCAACCTGTACTCTAACCCAATGTTAATTGAGCACCCGGTGCAAAAAACAAGCGCAGCCATTTTGACCGACACCATTTTGCACTTGCCTTTTTTTGAAGACTTCTCAGTGAACACCCTTCGTCCCGATCCCGGAAAATGGGAAGACAATTTTGTTTTTGTAAATAAAGATTTTCCAATCAATCCGCCCAACACGGGCGCTGCCACTTTTGATGTGCTCGATGCCAACGGAAAGCTATACAGCACTTCGTCTTCGGTGCCTTTTATCGCCGATTTGCTCACTTCACGAGCCATTCGACTCGATTCGGTTTTCCAACCACAGCCTGCAGCTCTTGGAGTGGCCGATTCGATCTATTTCAGTTTCTGGTATCAACCGCAAGGGCGCGGCGACCAGCCCGAAGCTGAGGATTCATTGGTATTGCAATTTGGCTATCTGACCGGGCAAATGGTTTTTGACCATATCGCAAATACCGATGTTTGGGCCGACGATTACCTTTTAGCAATGGGCGTTGAACAAATCAATCCGCTCGACACCCTTTTTCCGCCCGAAGGATGCAATCCCAACCTCATTTTCATCAGTGATCGTGTTTATACCTGGGGCGATCTCATTCAAATACCCTGCGATTCGGTATTTGTTCCCGAGCAAAAATGGCAAACCGTATGGTCGGCCCCCGGAATGTCGTTCAACGCTTTCCGCGAACAGTACAGCGCCGATTTCAGTCAAGTGATGATACCGATTGTTGAAGACCATTTTTTTAATTCCGGCTTTAAATTCCGCTTTTACAATTATGGAAGTGTTTCGGGAACCTATCAGGAAGCCGGAGGCAATGTTGACCAATGGAATGTGGATTTTATTTACTTGAACCGTAATCGCACAAAGAGTGATACCAGTTATCCGATGGTCAGTTTCAGCGGCAGGGCTCCCTCGTTTTTAAAACGCTACGAATCCATGCCTTACAAACAATATCTTGCTGCTCCCAGTACGGCTATAAAAGAAACTATATCCTTAAATATCACCAATTTATCTTCCCTTACGCTTAAAACTAGATACCGTTATGTAGTAGAACAGGCCGGAGGGTCACAGTCGTTTAACTATAATGGGGGTATTTGCGCCCTTGCCCCTTTCGCCCAAAGCAGCTACCAAAAATGTGATGACGACTGCGGTGCAAAGCATGCCTGTCCTGAAGTTGCAGAACTTTTTGCCCTCGAATTTGGGCAAGACAGCGCTTCTTTCCTTATTCGGCATTATATCAGCGATACCCTTGAAAGCCCCAACCTTATTGATTCATTGGTTTATCGTCAGGGATTTTACAATTATTTTGCCTATGACGACGGCACCCCCGAAGCAGGCTACTCGATTCAGCCCAACGGCGCCTTTGTTGCCATGCAGTTCAATATGATTGTTCCCGACACACTCTATGCCGTTCAAATGTTGTTCAATCGCACCAACGACGAAAGCACCAACAAATATTTCGATCTTATAGTTTGGACTGACCGCAATGGCCGGCCCGGAGATGTGGCCTATCGAAAAGTAAGGCAACGACCTCATTATGAAGACACAAGATATGGATTCACCACTTTTGTTTTGGATGAGCCAATTGCGCTTAGCGGCAACTTCTACATCGGATTCATGCGCGAAAGCGGCACGGTAAGCTATGGTTTCGATCGTGTGAACGATTCGAGGAAATATCTATTTTATAACACTGATGGTGTTTGGACAAACAGCCAGATCGAAGGAACTCTGATGATTCGTGCCGTCACAGGCAAAGGTCCCATCCTTGGGCAGCCCGAACCTGTGGCAAAAGAAAACAGTTTGCGTGTAATACCCAATCCGGCTTCTCATCACATAAGAATAGAAATCATTGACTCTGGAATCCGCCCCGCCATTATGCAGGTTTTCGATCTTACCGGCCGGGTGATTATGGCCGCTACATACTCCAACACACTTGATGTCAGCCAATTATCACCGGGAGTTTATTTCATTTCCGTCAGTGGAGAGGATTCCGACAAGATGATGGCCAAATTTATGATCAGCCGATGAGCGAATTCCGCCTGCATACTGACGACGAAGTTCCGGAAGAGAACAGCGAGCTTTACGAACATTTTCGCATTGTGGTTGACAAGGGCCAGGCCCTGTTGCGCATTGACAAGTTTTTGATGAACCGCATTGAGAACGTTTCGCGCAACCGCATCCAACAGAGCGCCAAGGCTGGCAATATTCTGGCTAACGGGGCGGTGGTGAAATCGAACTACAAAGTGAAGCCCGGCGACATCATCACGGTGGTGTTTAGTTTTCCGCCACGCGAAGTGGTGATACATCCCGAAAACATCCCATTGGAGGTTGTTTACGAGGACGAGCATCTGATTGTCATCAACAAACAGGACAATTTAGTGGTGCATCCGGGTCATGGAAATTTTGACGGAACGCTCCTCAATGCATTAGCCTGGCATTTTGGACGAAATGGTAACAATCCTGTCGAGAACTCATTTGGTTACTTGGTTCATCGTATTGACAAAGACACTACGGGCCTGATGCTTGTAGCCAAAAATGAACTGGCACAGACGATTTTGGCGCGGCAATTTTTTGAGCACAGCATCGAAAGACGTTATCAGGCCTTGGTCTGGGGCGATCTGAGATCCGACAGCGGGACAATTATTGGTCATATCGGCCGCAGCCTGAAAGACCGCAGGGTGATGAGTGTGTTTCCGGATGGCGAATATGGCAAAGAAGCCATCACGCATTATCAGGTTTTAAGACGGTACGGTTATATAACTTTAGTGGAATGCCGTTTGGAAACCGGCCGTACACATCAGATCAGGGCACATTTCCGGTATATTGGTCACCCGCTGTTCAACGATGCCACATATGGAGGTAATGCCATTCTGAAAGGGACTACCTTTACCAAATACAAACAATTTGTCGAGAACTGTTTCAGCATCATGCCGCGCCATGCATTGCATGCAAAAACACTGGGTTTCAAGCATCCAATCAGTGGCGCAGTGATGAAATTCGACAGCCCGCTGCCCAACGACATGCAAGCCTTGATTGACAAATGGGAAAAATACCTTCAGCACCGGCCTTTGGGCGAAGGCGATAGCGATTAGCGTACAACGCTGAATTTCAATGCCTTTTCAATTGCCTGATCCCGTATTACAATCACATAATTACCGGCAGGAGCTTCTGCCATACTTATAAAAATACGCGAGCCCTGAATTTTGAAGCCAAATGGGGCAGGCCTCCCCATAGCATCGAAAAGGTCCAGTTCAATCTTATCAGTAATATCAGTGCCAAAGGATAAGGTAAAGTCCTGAGTTACCGGGTTTGGAAAAAGGAATGGTTTTACACTGATATAATCTTTCTTGTTCAGGGTGTCAGTGCGCTGGTCGTTGGCAACCACTAAAGTCACATCATAATTTCCATAGTTTTCGTAAAGGACAGGTCCGGGCTTTTGTTCGTTGCTCATAGCAGGTTTTCCGCCTTCAAAAACCCACTGATACGTATTTATTCTGCCCGACGACTGATTGTCGAACTCCACAAACTGATTGATTGACAAGTCGGTGCGTCTTGCTTCAAAAGCCGAAAGCACAAAGTACGGGTCAGAGTCCAATCCGCCGATAGCTTCCACCCCGCTCTGGTCGGGATCGAGCCAGGGAGCAAGCTGAGTTTCCGGTGTAGAACCGTTGGAGGCCCAGGAATAGCTGAATTTTCCATAAAAATCCACGCCATCCGTTTCGTCGCATGAGGTTGTTCCTCCAGTTAAGGTACCTACTATCAATCCATTATCGTTAAATAAAGGAGAACCTGAGCTTCCGCCTTCGGTAACACCAAATCCATTTTCGGTGGCTGCCCAACCTAGGCGCCAGTATTTTCCGTTCGGGAAAGTGCCACCCATGCTGTATTCACTGGAAGCTACCGTTGTATTGAAAGTTGAAATCTTTTTGATGTCACCGTCAGGATGATGAATGCCCACTCCCGAGCTGGCGGCAGCGCTGCTACGCGACCATCCGTTGTAATAGGGCTGGTATGATTCTGGCATATCCTGAAGCAAGCGCAAAAGCTTGAAATCGGAATTATCGTTTACACTGCCCGAGGTACCGGCAACGCGCGTTGCGCCCGACATGGTGTTTTTTGCCGGCTCGGTTGCCGGGCGTGCGCATCCTTCTGACTCGTAATTGAAAGCAAACAGCCATTGAGCATAATCATTCGCACTCGACTGTGCTCCGCAATGATTCGCGGTAAGGAAATACGGTGTACGGTCTTCACGCACATTGTTCAGCAATGAGCCACTGCAATAATACAGTGCGCTACCTTGTTTGACCACGATGCGCGCCACGCCACGCTTTTGCTTCTGCCATCGGGCACCTTCGGAGCAGTTCACATTGACTTCGCAGTTTCCGGATGTACCAAAACCCTGTTGCGAGCTCACCGACTTGAGCAAGCCTACTTCGTTAAGCACAATCGCATAGTCATCGGCATCCAAGGCTGTTTGAAACTGCAATATCACCGGTTTGGCCGGAAGGGGGCCGATAGCAAACGGTCCACCATGGGTGTGGCTTTGGCGCGTGAAAGCTCCGGCAATCAGCTCTCCATCAGTAGAAAGAATAAAAAACTGTCCCATTTCGCCGGGATCAAACTGGCTGAAATACAGGCTAAACTCCTCAATTCCTGTTGGCAGCAGTTCTAATTGCCACACTTTTGCCCGCTGTTTAACGTCCACAAACCATTTTCCGTGCGTAACCAAATCAGCCATCGCCGGAACTGTAATCCCTGCCAAAGGAAGGCTGCTTTCGCTTTTCGAAATTGACCTAAAACGCCCCTCGTCCCAACTGATTTTCAAAGGTTCGGCAGACTGAACTGACTCAACCCGAATAGGAATTCCCTCAAAACTCACCTGAGCATCAATGGACTGGCCAACAAAAAGAAAAAGAAGCAGGAATAGGGTAAATCTCCGAAAGCAAAAAACAGGGATGGTCATAAATTCGTTTTTGGCGGTTTAAAGATAGCGAATAAGTCAAGCGAAATCAAAGTTCCCTATCTTTTAAAAGGATTTACATTATTTTCAGTTTGTTCTTCATTTTTTTGCTTCTCCCGACGCAAGGCTGCTGCCACAGCAAGTTGCCCAAGGGCAATACCCCCATCGTTGGAAGGAACCTGCCGGTGCGAAAAAACCTCAAAGCCCAAATTTTCTAATAGTTGAATCGAATTTTCGAGCAAATAACGGTTTTGAAAAGTGCCCCCAGAGAGTACAACTTTATTGATTCCACTTTCTTTTCGCATCCTTTTCGCAAGATCAACAAAAAGAGCTAACATAGTGTTGTGAAATTTAGCTGCAATCAGTCCTGCGGGTTTTCCCTCACGTAAATCTTTAACAATCAAATAGAACAGTTTTCTTAATATGATTTTTCCGTCCACAACATCGTAAAGATATTTTGATTTGCAATCTGGCAAAATTGCTGCCTCTAATCGCATGGGTGCCTCGGCATGAAAACCGGAATAAACGCAAAGTCCGGTAAGTGCAGCCACCGCATCAAACAGCCTTCCGGCTCCTGAGCTCAGCGGGGCATTCATTTTCTTTTCGATGGCCAGAAGTACCCATTGCAACTCTTCGGGCGAGACAGTTTCTAAAAAAGGCAGTTTCAGTGCGATGAATTCTTTTCCCATATATTGATAGAGAAAAGAAACGGCCGTTCGCCAGGGTTCTTCGGTCACTCTGTCGCCGCCAGGCAAAGGCACGGGCAAGAGGGAAAATTTGCGTTCGTAATGGCTCAGATCGCAAAGAAAGAACTCGCTGCCCCAAATGCTTCCATCGTCGCCCAAACCGGTTCCATCGAAAGCAATGCCAATCACTTTTTCATCGAGTCCGTTTTCGGCCATACAGGAAGCGATATGTGCATGATGATGCTGTACTTCAATGATTTCTATTCCCAATGACCGGGCATAATTACCCGATAGATAGTCGGGATGGAGGTCAATGGCTGCCAGACTGGGTTTCAGTCTGAACAAATTTCTAAAACGGTTGGCTGCCTCACTGTAGAAGTCGTAGGTTTCAGCGTTTTTCAGGTCGCCGATATGCTGGCTCAGTATGGCCATATTGCCTTTTCCAAGGGCAAAGGCGCCGGCCAGTTCGGCTCCGGCAGCAAAAATTCCTTCCGTATCCAGATGGAATAGAACGGGTTCGGGAGCATATCCCCTCGAGCGCCTGATCAAACGCTCGTGGCCGTAAGCCAACATCAACACCGAATCATCGGCACGATTGTGAATGTCTCGGTTATAAAACACGACGTGATCGGCCACCTGCTGAAGGACATCCACTCCCTGTGTTTCATCAATGGTTACCGGTTCTTCGCTAAGGTTTCCGCTGGTAAACACGATAGCGTCTGTCTTCAGAAAGTCAAACATCTGATAATGAATCGGCATATAGGGCAGCATGATCCCGGTTGTGACCAGCCCATTGCTTACGGCAGGCGCAAGCGGGAATTTATTTTTCAGCAAAACGATGGGTCGCCGCCATGAAGTGAGTACCTTTTCTTCATCATCATACACGAAAAAACGTTTTTTGACAGAATCCAAATCGGGCATCATGACGGCCATTGGTTTGCCATCGCGGTGTTTTCGTTGTCGGAGCAGCTCAACAGCTTCTGATTGATAAGCATCGCACAGAAAATGAAAGCCTCCAAGTCCTTTTAATGCCACAATCTTTCCGTCATCAATCCATTGTGCGATAGCACGGGGAATTTCCGCCGTTGCCACATCTTCATTCATCACTTTGTAAACTGGTCCGCACTGCCGACACGAAACCGGCTGGGCATGGAAACGGCGATCGTTGATATCCTGATATTCATTGCGGCATACCGGACACATCTCAAAGGCATCCATCGTTGTGTTGATGCGATCATATGGCAAATCCCGGACGATGGTGAAGCGCGGGCCGCAATTGGTACAATTGATAAAAGGATAGTCAATGCGATGGGGCTGGCGTTTCAAATCGGCCAGACACTCGGAACATACGGCGATATCCGGGCTTACCAATGTGATGTGATCCGAATAATTATGGCTTTTTCTGATTTGGAAATCGGTGTATCCCTGTATGTTACACTCTTTTACGTTCAAATTGATGATACGAGCAGCCTCTGGTTTTTGTGCAAACAAATCGCGCCTGAAAGCATCCATCTGTTGTCTCGATCCTTCGGTGAAAACAGTGACACCCAGATTGTTGTTTTCCACCCAGCCTTTAAGGCCGTTTGCCCGTGCAATCCGATAGACAAAAGGCCGGAAACCTACCCCCTGAACCAGTCCGTTGATGTGCCACTCACAGGCAATCGTTTGATCTTCCTCTGCACTTTTTCTCATGCGTCTGTTTCTCACCAAATGATTTAGATCGTTGAAATTCAGTTTCTTTATTATTAATGAGATACTATATTATATTTTACAAAAGTAAAGAGAAACCAAAATATCTGAAAAAATACATGTGAAAAGCAACCTTATCCACAAAAGCATCATCTTTTTTGAAAAATCAAAGCAGGCTCTGTTCTACATTTTTTGTATCAGATTGATGATCATTGTGTTGTTGGTAGAAAGCTGAAACAAAAATCAAAAAGAATGGAGGTATTGTTCAAATTTCGGGTCGAATCATTCAGCCATTTGCCATTGTCGTCTTGAAGGGGGGAAGACACAATGGCATTTTTTTATTTTAACAAACGATTTTGTCCGGTTTTGCGTTTAAAAGCCATGAGAAGAAGTTTATTTTTCCTGTTAGGTTTTCTGTTTTTTTTGAACTTCAGAGTGGAGGCTCAAAAAAGCCGGCCAGAGTCCATTTTAGCGCTTGCCGAAAACCTGATGCAGCAATACTCCACTTCCAAAAAACGTTTTGAAGCTGCGTATCAATGGGTTACGCATTATATCCGGTATGATGCAATGCAGGCTCAGGGCAACCCGGCCAAACGAAGTCAGTCCGAAGTGACGATTCAGGCGTTTCGGAGCGGCAAGGCTGTTTGCGAAGGCTATGCCGGTGTTTTGGATAGCTTAGCAAAGCTGATGGGCATCCCTTCGCATCTGGTTTGTGGTTACACGCGCCTTCATGGCCAGACCGACCCTACACCACACGTTTGGGTAGCCAGCCTGATTGATGGCCATTGGCTGCTCAGCGATCCGACTTTTGGCTCAGGTTCAATGGAAAACGGAAAATTTGTTTTTGAATACAAACCAGCCTATTTGATGATGTCGCCCGAGAAAGCCATCGAAACCCATATCCCTTATGACCCTCTGTGGCAGTTTCTGGCCTCACCGCAAACCCACGAAGGATTTTACAAGAACGATAAAAATCGTTGTATTCCGGGCTACTATCTTCATCACCACGACAGTTTGATGGCCTTTTTTGGGCTTGACGATGAGCAACGGCTAAGGACCGAACTTGACCGAATCATGCAACAGCCACATTACTTTGAAGCCTTGAAACAGCGTATGGCTTTCCTTGAAAACAGTATTCAACTGAGTAGTTACAACCGTTCAGTGAGGCAGATTCAACAAATTCAGGCTATTTACAATCAGGCAGTTGGCGCTTATAACATTTATGTAAAAGAGTTTAATGCCAAAACAGATGGCAGATCGGGCAAGGCTAAAACCGATGAGCTTGAGAAAGCCCGCCTGCTTGTTGACAGTTGTGAGATGTTGCTGCTCAACAGCCGTTTTCATCCGCAGACCATCGAAAGTGCCCAAAAAGTGCAACAAGCCATTTTCGAGTTTCAGCAAAAAATACGTGAGGCTTATTGAGCCAATATAGCGCGTTACAAAGCCTTGTTTCTTTTTTTTGGTCATTGGCCTTCAATTCGTAATTTTGCCTCAAACCAAATGATGATGAGAAAATTTTATTTTTTGCTTTTGTTCTTTTTTCTTTTTTCTACTGCAAAAAGCCAAAATTACTATGCCTGTGGCGAGCAATCCGGAGTGTGGAATTATGACACGGTTTTTGTGCATTGCAACGTACTGATTCCCGCAGGAAGCCAACTCGAGATTGCGCCGGGCACACAGGTGCTTTTCACCGGACATTACTCAATGTTTGTGGAAGGTGTGTTGAAAGCCATCGGTCAAGCCGGCGACACCATTTGTTTTGCCAGCGCCGACACAACAGGCTTTTCTGATATACACAGTACTTCGGGCGGCTGGAATGGCATTCGTTTCGAAAACACAGCTGAAACAAGCGATTCATCCCTTTTTGCCTATTGCAAATTCAGCTATGGCAAGGCTGTTGGCGACTCGTTAAATTGTTTTGGCGGAGCCATTCGGCTGCGCAATTTTGGTAAAGTGAGCATTCGTCACAGCCATATCCACCATAATTATTCATTTTATTGGGGTGGTGGGCTCTATGCCTATAAAAGCAATATCCTTGTCGAAAATTCCATTATATCAGGCAATTATGCCGGAAACGACGGCATGGTTTATGGCTATGGCGGCGGGCTTTGCTTTGTGGCTTGCGATCCGATCGTCCAGAAAAATCATTTCTATGGCAATAGTTCAACGGGTGTGGGCGGCGCAGCATCTTTTGAATATTCGAAGCCCTTGGTACTCGATTGCTATATTCACGACAACTATAGCGCTTTAGGCGGAGGCCTTTGTTTCCTTCGGTCGGATCCTGACCAGCCTGTCGCAAATCTTATGATTGTCAATAATGAGGCATTGTTCTTCGGAGGTGGAATTGCAAACCTCACAGCTACCACGGTGATGTCAAATGCCACCATCGCCTACAATCATGCCTCAATGGGTGGAGGCTATTATTGTAACGATTACGCCCATGCAAAACTGTTCAACAGTATCCTTTGGGGCAACACTTCCGATAGCCAGACAGGAACTCAGGTTTGGATCTGGGATGTTTATTCACAACCGGGATTTTATCATTGCTTAGTCGAAGGTGGTTTACTCTTTTTTGGCGGAAGTCCTTTTTCCGGTGAATACATCGGCAATATTGAAAATGATCCGCTCTTCGAAGGAAACGGCAGTTACAGCCTGCTACCCGGAAGTCCGGCAATCAATGCAGGAATGAATGACATTGGCTTTTTCGCGCTTCCCGATACCGACTTTTTGGGAAACAACCGTCTGATGTATGGTACAGTTGATATTGGTGCCATTGAGTATCAAGGGTATACCGATGTAAAAGCATTTGAGAATCAAAATAAGAAGATTAGAATTGTACCGAACCCTGCAAACCCAAATAGTGTTATATTGTTCAATGCAAAATCAGGTGGTCAGCACAGAATCCGCCTGTTCGCAGCCGGAGGCAAATTGATTTCAGAAAAGTTGATAACGGCAAATGTTGGAGTCAACCAATTAGCAATGCACATTTTACTTCCCGATGTTTTTTCGGTAAAAGGGCTATGTTTGCTTACAATTTGTAGTGAAGATGAACAATTCACGGAGAAATTTATTCTCCAATAGTTTGAACGGAATCACTATTGTCTGGTTTAATTTTTTAAAATCATTTCACTACTGTCTCGTTTAATCTTTGAAAAGCTCTTTGAAAAATTTGGTTATCAATTATTTGTAAGCATTTTTTTGTCGTGACGATTTGAAATAATTTCTTTGGTTCAAAAAGTTTTTAAATGAACCAAGGAAAATATGTTTTCGCGCAAATTGCCGAGTTTTTACCTCGTCGGATTTTCGATCGCTTGGTGTTAAAATATGATGGCAACAAATTTGTTCGCTCATTCACGTGTTAGCATCAAGTGCTCAGCTGACTTTTTGGGATAGTATCGATCAATCGAATAATTCTTAAAACATGATATAAACGGTTTTGACCTAGTCAGAATCATTAATCTTTTAATATTCAAAATAAATTTGAGATTTGTATGGTTAGTGATAAAAATAACTTTTCAATTTAAGAATAAAATCACTTAAAGAAACGACCTCAATACCTTCACTCATTGACCAACTATCAGCAGATGGTGTTACCACAAAAGTATGCTGAGGCCGAATATCTTCTATGGAATTATAATTGCCTTTGGATAAAGAAGGAGCGTAAGTAGCTTTACATTCAACCGCTATGATTTGATGATGATATTGTACCACAAAATCTATTTCTGCTCCGCCGGAAGTCCTGTAAAAAGTAATTTTAGCTTTCGGAAAATTTCCTCGTAAATTAGCCAGAACTATACCCTCCCAAACCGCCCCCAAAGCCGGATGCCCGCTTAAATCCTCAAAAGTACGTAGTCCTGTTAATGCCACTACAATTCCCGAATCCGTAAGATATATTTTCGGAGCTTTCACTAAGCGTTTACCGAGGTTGGTAATATAGGGTGCTACCACATCCAACATATAGGTACTTTTTAGCAAATCAATATAGTTCCTGACCGTTTGGTTGCTGACACCCAAAGAATTTCCCAAAATTGAATAATTTGCCGTTTGTCCGTTGACGTGCGCCAGCATTTGCCATAAACGCCGCATAGTAGTAGGTGTAAAATTAACCCACTGCAGTAAATCCCTTTCCAAAAAAGTAGCAATAAAACTATTTCTCCAGTCTAAAGAAACTTTGTTGTTTGCAGCTAAAAAACTTCTGGGGAAACCACCCCGTTCAATATATTTTTCAATAGGTTCATCCGGTAATTCCGACCATAAAAATGGTGTTAACTCCTTATGAACAATCCTGCCGGCAAGCGATTCGGAACTTTGCATCAATAAATCCCGCGATGCCGAACCCAAAACCAAAAAACAGCCCGGTTTATTCCACTCATCCACCAGACTTCTGATTAGCGGAAATAATTCCGGTTTTCGCTGAATCTCATCAATACAAATCAATTTGTCTTTTTGCGTGGAAAGAAACCATTCTGCATTCTTCAATTTTTCCAAATCGGAAGGCCGTTCCAAATCTAAATAAAGGCTATCAGGGTAATCATTTTCAATCAAATGCTTTACCAATGTGGATTTTCCGCATTGCCGCGGACCGGTTACCGCCGTTACCGGAAAGTTTTGTATAGCTTCCTTTATTTCCTGAATATTTATTCTGGGCAAAAACATTTTCTAAGCTTTTTACTAAAATACAAAAGTACAAATATTTTCCGATAATCATGCATATTTCAAATTAGATTTGAAATTTACATGATTGGGAATTTAAAAAACTTCAAAATTTTCTGCTAAAACTCCCGATCATTCTCCCAATACCACTACTGCCTCGTTTAATCTTTGAAAAATCAGATTATCAATTATTTGTAAGCATTTTTTTGTCGTGACGATTTGAAATGGTTTCTTTGGTTGAAAAAGATTTTAGATGAACTAAGGAAAATATATTTTTGCATAAATTGCCGAGTTTTTACCTCGTCGGATTCATACAAGAATCGCTGGCAGGTTGAACTCTTTTTTAAATGGATCATACAACATTTCAAAATAAGAGCTTTTGAGGAAATACTCTCAATGCAGTCAAAACACAAATTTACTGCGCAATTATAACTTACTGTCTGCTTGAGATAATTCGTTCAGCGCTGAAAATAGAGTACTCAAACTACCAAATTTTTACAAATACATAGAGCCTTATTACTTGATAAAATACCAGTAAATGAATTGCTTACATTAGCCAATAGCAATAATGTCAAAGAATGTTTTCCTAATCAACTGGGACTCAATCTCTTTTAACGAGATACTAGTGAAACGGAACCCAAGATTACGCCTTATTATCCGGATTTTTCCGTTTACCGACTTATTGACGCCCTAAACTTGAAAAATGCAGCAGGGTTTCATTTCCTGCTAACCTTTGCATTCTCAAATAACTACCGGGATGCACACTCATTACACTGGCGAACTTGCTGCCCTGTTGGTAGCAGTGTTCTGGACGATCACAGCTTTGGCGTTCGAATCGGCTACTAAACGTATTGGCTCGATGGCGGTCAACATTGGCCGATTGGTTTTTGCCTTTGTTTTTCTCTCGCTTTTCAACTTTTTTTATCGCGGTTTTTTTCTGCCTACCGATGCTGGAATTCATGCGTGGTTTTGGTTGAGTCTTTCAGGTTTGGTAGGTTTTGTCTTCGGCGATTATTTTTTATTTCACAGTTATCGTCTGATCAGTTCACGTATTTCGATGCTGATTATGACCTTCGTACCGCCGGTGACTGCTTTGCTTGGCTGGATCATACTAGGCGAAGCAATGAGATTGCAACATCTGACAGGGATGATTCTAACAGTAAGCGGCATTGGGCTGACCATTTTCAACAAACCTGAAGGGCAGAAGTTGGGGCTCAAATATCCGGCCAAAGGAATACTTTTTGCATTTTTAGGCGTTTTGGGTCAGGCTGGCGGGTTGATATTAAGCAAAATCGGCATGGGCAATTACAGCCCGTTTGCCAGTACCCAGATTCGCATCATTGCCGGCGTGATAGGTTTTGGCCTGATCATCATCCTGACCGGAAAAACAAGGATAGTTATTCGCAGCTTTCAAAATCGAATTGCTCTGCGTGGCGTCACGATAGGTTCGTTTTTCGGGCCGTTTCTGGGAGTCTCATTCTCCCTTTTAGCCATCCAACACACCTCCACCGGCATTGCGTCAACGCTCATGTCCATTGTTCCGATCCTCATCCTGCCGCCAGCAGCAATCCTATTCCACCAGAAGATTGGTTGGATTGACGTTTTGGGTGCTTTGGTCAGTGTTTTCGGGGTGGTGTTGTTTTTTATCTGATTCAGAAACAGAACTTTTGTGATAAAAAAGCCATTTTTTTTTGAACAAAAGCCGTTTTTGGAGGTTATTAAGCTATCTTAGCCCCAGATAACCCACTGTTTATGAACTATCCCAAAAAAGTTGTCATCGGCGACATTACGGTTCGCGATGGTTTTCAGCACGAAGAGAAATTTATTCCCACCGAAGCTAAGCTATGGCTGGCAGAAGAGTTGCTTTTATGTGGGTTCAAACATATCGAAGTGACCAATTTTGGCAATCCGACAGGGATGCCCCAGTTTAAAGACGCTGATGCACTTTTCAAAGGATTGCGACAAAGCAAAAGGGTAGCTCATTTGTTGCCTTCGGCTTCGCTCACAGCCATCACCATCCGTGAGAAAGCCATCGAGCGTGCCATCCGTGCGCGGCAGGAAGGATATGGCCCCGACCGAATCCTGCTGATGGTGAGCACCAGCGAATCGCATCAGTTCAAAAACTCCGGCCTGACCATTGACCAGTATTTTCGTATGGCCGAAAAATACATCCCTCTGGCACTCGATGCAGGCCTGAAAGTGAACGGCACGGTGAGCACCATTTGGGGCTGCCCCATCGAAGGACCAACCGAAATGTCGAAAGCAGTGGATTTTTCCATGCGATGGTTGAATCTTGGTGTGAGCGATGTGGAACATGCCGACCATGACGGCTCGGCCTCTCCTGACCGTATCTATCGCTATTTCAGTATGTTGTTAGATAATGTTCAAAATCCGCAGAAACATATCGTTCACCTTCATTCCACACGAGGATGGGGATTAGCCAATGTGTTGGCTGCCCTTCAGGCCGGCATGACAAACTATGAAAGCACGATGGGAGGCATTGGCGGCCAGCCGGCCAATTTCGTGGATGGCGTTCCGGTGAGCGGAACAGGAGCCTATTATTATAAGGAGTCGCTCAATGTGGGCTTAGTCACCACCGAGGATATGGTAGTGATGATGGACGAGATGGGCATTGAGACCAACCTCGACATTGACCGGGTGTTGGAAACAGGAAAAATGGTCGAACGCATCGTGGGCCGCAAGCTCCGCTCCGAAAGTATTCACCAGGGGCGTATCCCAAAAAGTCTTTCGGGCAGAGCCTGAAAAAAATATCTGCACTCATCATGACAAGCCGCCAACTCCACATCTGCGAGACCGCCCGCGATGCCATGCAAGGTATAGCAACTTGGATTCCATCGGCAGAAAAGGTGAAGTATATCAACACTTTACTTAGATGCGGATTCGATACGGTGGACTGTGGCAGCTTTGTCTCGGCTCAGGTGATTCCTCAGATGGCCGATAGCAACGAAGTGATCGGACAACTCGATTTTCCTGACGAAAGGCCGGAAATCATGGCATTAGTTGTAAATGAGAAAGGGGTAGAAAAAGCACTTCGCAACGGGAACATCAACTGCCTGAGTTATCCTTTTTCGGTTTCACCTACTTTTCTAAAACGCAACCTGAATAGCAATCCGCAACAGGCAATGCAAACCCTTGAGCGGATGCGTATGATGACGTTTAACCAACCCATTGACTGGGTGATTTATCTCTCGATGGGGCTGGGCAATCCTTATGGTGACGATTGGAGCGTGGCATTGGTAACCGATATGGCCGGACCATTGATCGAGAGAGGGTTCAGAAGATTGCCGCTTTCCGATATTCTTGGTCAGTCGAAGCCTGACACCATTTTCAGAACTTATGAAACGCTGCTGAGCAGCTTTCCGGATGTTGACTTTGGACTTCATCTTCACGTCAAGCCTTCGGAAGCATGGATCAAACTCGAGGCGGCCTGGCAAGCAGGAGTGCGCAGTTTCGAGACCGTGGCAGGCGGCCGGGGCGGCTGCCCTACCGCTGCCGATGAAATGGTGGGAAACCTGAGTAGCCGCACTTTATATGAGTTCATTGTGTCGAAAAACGTTACTCATAAACTTAACATCAAAAAAATCGCCGAAGCTGAAGCTATCTCGGCAGGATTCAATCTCTGAGTCCATCCAATTTACCTACGTTTGAACCTATCAACTATTCGTCTGGGAATTTTTCAGGACGGGAATGCGCCGGATTGTTCAGGAATACGGTGTCGTGCAGGCAAAGCAGAAAGGCTTTCAGGTCAGCTTTTTGTCCCGGCGTTAGTTGCACACCGCCTTGCAGCACATGATGCATCAGGGGGTCAATGGTTTCGGACGAAACCACATGATGCGAATAGAAATCAATCACCTCATCTAAAGTTGCAAAACGACCATCGTGCATATAAGGGCCTGAAAGGCTCACATTGCGCAAACCAGGAGCTTTGTAGGCACCACGCTGCATAGGATCGCCAGTAACTGAAAACCGATCGTGCTGTGGGCTAAGCAAGCTGTCTTTTCCATTATTGTAAAAAAGATGTGTCGTAAAAAGCGGATTGCCTCCTCCGCCATGACAATGAAAACAATCGGCACCTTCCTCCGTCATAAAAAGCACATACCCATTGAGTTCAGATGGAGAAAGCTGGTATTGTCCACGCAAATACCTGTCGAACGGCGCATCGGCCGAAACAAGGGTGCGCACAAACTGTGCAATGGCCCGTTCAATATTTTTGAAAGTGATGGTCTCACTGCCAAAGGCTTTTCCGAATAGCTCGGGATAACCTTTGAGCGACTGGAAAAGACGTTTCACACGAAGAGTATCGCCGTTCATTTCATCGGGGGCAATGACAGCTATACGAACAAAATCTTCAATATTTTGCAAGTCAGGCCGAGGGTTGCCGGGATAGATGAAACCGTTCCATCCGTAGCCGCTATGATTCCAAACCAGATTGACCAAAGGAAGAACCACATGCGTGGTAGCTTGTCCGCTAAGGCCATGCACAAAGCCTCCGGTGAAAACCGGGTGATCTACCCCCGGCTCAAAATTATTTTTTTGAATATGACAGGTGCTGCAACTCATCAGCGAATCGGGATGCGTTCGTCCGCTCAGCCTACCATCGTAAAAAAGAAAGCGTCCGAGGCTGACACCCTCTTCGGTCAAAGGGTTATCGGATGGGATATTGAGTTTTGTGGGGAAGCCAAAAGGAGTTTTCAACTCATAAGGAGTTGGGCGGTGAGGCGGAAGCTCGTCTTTCGTTTTGCAAGCCGTCAACCAGAACCCAGTCAGGATTAATCCGATGAGGGTGAACTTATTCATCATTCCGATGCATTGAGGATATGAATGGCAAAGGCATATTTCCCATTCTCGCAAGCCTGCTGCATCGCTGCCTGATTTTGCATAATATGGCCTCCCCAGAAATTGAAATCGTAAAGATGTTGGGCCGAAAACCACTGTTCAACTTTCATCTCAAGCTCGACGGAAGTTTGTTTTTCAGGCTTAAGTTGCAGATTACAAGGCAGTTCCACTTCAAAATAATTTTGTACAAAGCGTACAGCAGTTGTGATGCTGTCGTAAACCTGACCAATGCCGAGGTGAAAATTGAAAGGAGCGATGAGCCCATCGGGTCTCCTCCACTTTCCATTGAGTTTCATATAGTGATAGCCGCCGCCAAGTTGTTCGGGCCAGAACATAAACGACTCCGGAGGGTTCACAAAACGACCGCTTGTGTTATCGGTCTGATTCAACCCAAAAACAAATTTCAAACCTGTATAAACACCCGGATTTATGGGGCGCGAAGAGCGAATTGTCCAGGTATCCGAAAGGTCGGTATCCACATAATGAATGCCTTCGTCATCGGCCAGCGGCTCCAGACTCCCATCGGATTTTTGCAAAGCCAGATGAGAAAGAAACCACTGTATCTCGGTGATTAAAAATGGGTTTCCGGCGGCATTCACATAGCGCATGGTGTCCACCACAAGAAGGTTACCTTCCACCGAATGACGAATAGTCAGTTGGATTGAAGCAGGCTTTTCAGGCTGGTTTTTCCGGCACGAAGGCAGCAAAAACAGGAAGCAAAAAAAGCAAAGAATCGTTTTGTTCATTTTTTCAGTTCATTTGATTAGGATTTCAGCACCATATAGCACAGCTAAAGTAGTTGTTTTTGCCGACATTGGCAAGCCTATTTAGAACGGCGATTCCAAAAAAGCTTTGATTATGAATGGATTAGAGCGAATTTAACCGAAAATCAAACACCGAAAAACTGAGCATTCCATAATCACAAAGGTCATGGCACATTATTTAGTAGTACATCTCACCTTTTTACTCATATCATTATCTGGTTACGCCGCGATGGATTTGTAGGTATTTTTCAAAACTCACGTCGTAGTTGTGAATCCCGACTATCCTCGATCTTTAGTGCAAAATTGTTGCGAAATTCATCAGCAAAAACCATGAGAGACGGGAAAAATTTCTGAAATCGGTTTTCCAAAAAATCGTATTCCTGTTGCAGTACACCCACCGCACTTTCCATCCCCGAGTGGAATCGTGTACGCTGCGACATGTTTACAAAGTTACGGTGCAGCGATTCAAACCCGGCATAACCGGCAAGCCAGTCTTGAGCGACCATCCATGGGATGATGCGCTGGGAGCGTGGAGGAAGCTGCCGGCTATGCGCCTCAAGCAGGCGATACACCTTTTCGACGAATTGCCTGAGTGGCGTCGTGCTATAAGTATCCCAATGACGGGCAAGAAAGTGATCGAAATAGATATCGGTAACCACACCGGCAAATTTTCTGAAATAGGGTCGCAATCTTACATTACATTCCTGAACGAGCTCGTGATTATCAGTATATTGATCAATGGCTCTATGTAGCAGAACCCCATTTCGGAAATCCGTTCCGTAGTTTTCAATCATACGGCCTTTCACACTGTCGGCCACAAAATTGCCGAGGAGTACCTGTTCATCACCACCCGAAAGAAAAGCATGCGCAAGGAAATTCATGGGTTGATTTTTGCGCGAACTTAAGGTTTTTGTACGCTACAGCGCCTTTTATCCATCAAGCTGTTGTATTTTTACTCACAATTCAGATGAATTTGACACCATGAACCGACTTGCTTTTTTCATCACAATTCTATTTTCACTACTGATTTACAATAGCTTATCAGCAAAACCTCAGGCGAATGATCACACAAAAACTTTGCGCATTTATCAGTTTGACATTCGCGAAGAGATTGCCCCTCCGGTATGGCGCACCACGCAGAAAGCCTTTGCGCAGGCACATGAGCTTGGCGCAGGGCTGATGCTCATCCACATGAACACATACGGAGGTATGGTGGACGCTGCCGATTCAATTCGGACGAAGATACTGAATTCCGACATTCCGGTTTATGTGCTGATTGACAATAATGCGGCATCGGCCGGGGCCCTCATCGCCATTGCCTGCGACAGCATCTATATGGTAGAAGGCGCCAATATTGGCGCGGCCACGGTAGTTAACCAAAGTGGCGAAGTAGTTCCCGACAAATACCAGTCTTATATGCGCAGCATGATGCGCAGCACTGCCGAGGCACGCGGTCGCCGGGCTGACATTGCCGAGGCAATGGTAGATCCTTCACTCTATGTGGAGGGCATCTCCGATTCGGGCAAAGTGCTTACTTTCACTACCGCCGAAGCCATTAAGCACCGCTTTTGTGAAGCTAAAGTTGCAAATGTCAACGCACTTTTGCAACATGCCGGGCACGATGATGTGGAAATCATCTATCACCGTCATAATGCCCTTGACAAAGTAATCAATTTCCTGATTCAGCCTTTTGTGAGCGGACTGCTCATCATGCTCATCGTGGGCGGGCTTTATTTCGAGTTGCAGACACCGGGGGTCGGATTTCCACTTGTGGCCAGCCTTACGGCTGCCGTGCTTTACTTTGCGCCGCTTTATCTGGAAGGTTTAGCCACGCACATTGAGATTATCTTATTTGTGGTAGGCTTAGTTTTACTTCTGATTGAGATTTTTGCCATTCCCGGCTTTGGAATAACCGGGATTCTGGGCATTTTGCTCATGATCAGTTCGCTCACGCTGGCCATGGTGGAGGAGTTTGGCGATCAGCCTTTTCAAACTGAACTGATGCCCTTTATCCGGGCATTGATGATTGTTGTCGTTTCGCTTTTTGCAGCCATAGGCATTTCGGCTTATCTGGGTCAAAAACTACTCCGAACAAGGCGTTTTGGACATCTTGCTTTGACAACAGTACAGGAAAAATCCGAAGGTTTTTCGAGCGCCGTATTCGACTTCGAAGCATTTATTGGACAACATGCCGTGGCACATACCATGTTAAGACCGGCCGGGAAAATCGAGCTTAACGGCGACATTTTTGATGCGACGCTCGAGAGTGGCTATGCCGACAAAGGCGAAAAAGTAATCGTCACCGGGTTCAGTATGGCTCAGTTTATTGTACGCAAAACGGTAGGGTAAAGAATCTTGTTTCATTTCGCATGAAACATAGTCAATGAAAGAAGTATCATTGTATTTCCGATATGTTTATTCAAACAGACTTTCATTATCGGGCGAATGCAAGATTTCGTAGATTTTGCCCAACACCTGTTCACCAGAGAGGGGTTTGACGAGGCAGGCTTTAGCGCCTGCGTTCAGCATTAAAGCCAATTCCTCCGGTTGTGAATATGCTGTCTGCCCTATCACAATCGTTTTGGGGAACTCAGCCAATATCTGCCGGGTTGCGATATCCCCATTCATCCCGGGCATTTTAGCATCCATCATCACGATGTCGAAGCGGTGTTTCCTTTGCATTTCGATAGCCTCGGCGGCATTGCGAGCCATTCCGACCGTTGCAAATCGTTTCTCAAATAAAGACGAAAGGTACAATGCGTTATCATATTCGTCATCAACCACAAGTATGCTATAATCACTGAAATCAGCTGTCATCCAGTCAGCGGGAGTTGTCTTCACAGGTTCGGGGTGGCTGTGATCAACAGCCAGTATAACGAAAAACTCCGACCCTTTGCCGGGTTCACTGATGAGGCCGATTGTTCCACCCATGACTTCCACAATACGGGCAGCAATGCTCAGTCCGAGGCCATTGCCTCTGACAGCCATTTTTTGCCCTTCCTGTCCACGATAGAAGCGTTGAAAGATAAATTCCTGTTCGCTTAAAGGCACTCCGATACCGGTATCTCTGACATAAAACCTAAGACGGTTATCCGTGATCTTCGCACCAATGCTGATACTTCCCTCAAAGGTATATTTGATGGCATTTTCAATCAGTCCGGTTAAAACCTGCCGGACTTTTCTTTTATCCATCATCACCGTTAAAGGTTTTTCTGGCAGCTCTTTAATCAACTCTAAGTTTTTGTGACGGCAGATAATGCTATGGCTCATATAAAGCTCGTTCAGCAAATCCGAAATGTCGGTTTTTTCGACTTCGAGCGGGAGATTTTCTGTATCTAAACGAGAAATGAGAAGCACCTCATCAATGATGTGCAGCAATTGTTCGGCATTGTTATTAATGGTGTCCACAAAGCTACGCTTCTCCTCATCTGAAAAATCATCGAAAAGCAACTCAGAGAAACCCATGATGGCATTCAAAGGCGTTCTGATTTCATGATTCATATTATTCAGGAAGGAGGTTTTCAGCTTGTCGCTTTGTTCGGCCTGTTCTTTTGCTTTTTTAAATTGTTCTTCAAGTTGTTTTTGTGGAGTAATATCGGTGATGATGCCGATCAGGCCTGCAATTTCGTTGTCATAACCCGGAAATGGTGATTTGGTGATGATACATTCCAGCTTCCTTCCATCGGGCAAAATGATGGTTCGCTCCAAAGACTGAAAATGATCTTCTCCACTAAAAATACGCTGATCAGACTCCTGATACATCCTGGCATTCATTTCATTCTCCAGACTATAAACATCTTTGCCAATAAGGTCATCGGGATTGACCTGGTACAAGGTACGGAATGCTTTATTGATTCCCAGAAAAACCCCTTTGTTGTCCATGTAAAACAGAGGGTTAGGAATGCTCTCGATAAGGGTTTCGATAAATCGTTTCTGTTTTTTGATCTCGCTTTCCGATTCCTTACGACTTGTCACATCCCTTACAAAGGCAAGCACTTCGTCGTTGCCACTCCGAACGATGCGTGCATCAAACCAATAAACCTTGTCATCCATTTCAAACTTAAACTCACGGTTGATTGACTGTCCGGTGAACAGTACTGCATCAATATTTTCGCGAAAAGGAATATGAAGTTCAGGTGATACGAGATCGAATATTGATTTTCCTTCCAGATCTTCCGGAATAATTCCAATCTTATTGAAGTCGTTGACTAAATGATCAATCACATTACCATCGCGGGCAATTCGAAGAAAAAGATCGGGGATGGCCGACAGAATGATTTTGTTACGTTCTTCGCTTTGCAACACGGCATTTTCTGCCTCAATCTGTGCACTCACATTGTTTGCGATGACTAACAACGCCTTTTGATTCTGAGGCAAATCAACTACGGTTTCGCGAACATTGAAGATTAACGTTTCTCCGGTTTTCGTCCTGACCAAAGAATTTCGCGAATGGATTTTATTGTTTGCCGACTTGTGAATGGCTTGCGGGTCAGAATATTCTTTTTCAAGTCGGAAAATACTCACATGTTGTCCGATAAGTTCATCAGCAGTATAGCCAAGATCTCGACACATGGCCTGATTAACGTGAATAAAAACTTCTTCGGTGGTTTTAAGTGCCATTCCCACCGGACTTGCTTCAAAAAGAGCCTGATAGCGTTCAGAAACCAGTCGAAGATTGTTTTCGGCATTTTTACGCTGGCTGATATCGTAGCCAATGGCAAGCACGGCAGGCTGATTATTATAAATGGTGCTGATGAGGTGCATTTCCTTTGGGAATATGGCGCCATCGGATTTTTTTCCAAAAAACTCAAAAACAGAAGGAAAGCCATTGAAAGCATCCTGTATAAATTGTTTTATTTCCTCGTTGTTATTCATTCCGGGAGCGCTCAACACTTCCTGAGTTTTCCCGATAAAAAATGATTTTGGATAGCCATACACCCGGCAAGCTCGTTCATTGACATCAATAAAATGCCCATCAACATCCTGCACAAAGGCCAGTCCTCCGAAATTATTAAAAAATTTCCGGTAGCTTTCTGCCGATTTGAGCAGCGCACCCTGTCGTTCAAGTTCGGGTTGCCGGTTACGGACGACAACGGCAATACCGGTTTTACTACCTTTAATTTCATGAATATCCGAAATATTGATACAAACCGGCAGCATGATGCCCGAAGGCTGTTTCATCAGAAAAGTGGTTTGTTCATCAGAAATTTCTCCGTCCAAAATCCGATAAACCGGGTGCTTAACAACCTTACCGTCCAGATTGTCATGAAGTTGCATCACAACTTCTATTGGTTTTCCCCTCATGGCATGAGCCGACATTCCGAGAAGCTTTTCAGCTTCGGGATTTACTCTTTTTACCCTGCCAAAATGGTCGGTTGTCAGCACTGCATCGCCAATACTGTGAAAAATCGTCCGGAAATGTTTCTCACTTTGCCGAAGATCAGCGATAAGTTTCCTGTTTAATTCCTGATTCCTGATAATATAACCCATCAGCAACGAAGCCAACGGATAAAAGAACATCACCGGAATACCAGTACGCTTGAGGGTTATAAACCATAAATCTTTAGGTATGAGATAAATAAGCAAAACCATGACAGCATGAACCAAAAGGCTCATGATGTAAATCTGGAGAAGTGTGATGTAGCCATTTCCATGTTTCATAAACCGGTTATTCCAGACCCATCCAATGAAAAAAGAGAAAATGATCACCGCACTACCCATAAAGGCACCGGATCCCCCGAGATAAACACGTAAGGCCAGTGGAAGAACAATGCTGATGAATCCGGTCAAAGGACCAAAAAAAAGTGTACCAACGCTAATAAGAACCGAGCGCCCGTCGAAAAATACACCTTCCGAAAATTGGGCCGGATTTAGCATTCCGGCGACAGCAGCAACACCAAATAAAAGGCCGTTCAATACGCTTTGCAGCCACCTTTTTTCGGCCGGAATTTTTCCAAAAAAACCCGAAATGGCGCTGATGGCAATGAGCAGCGATAGATTAAATATTAGTTGGAGATTGAACATACGCAAAAATATTCATTTTCACGTTAAAATCGTAAAGGAAAATTCAGATTCTTAAATATTTGTCAAAAAGAACACATTATATCTCAATCAATATGTTAATGATGGCCGTTAATAAAGCTTGCTCCTTTTGATCAGATATTCGGAGAGTATATGGTGGTATCCTTTATTGATATCAGCTTCCACATAATCAATCTGATACTGTCCGCAACGCAGTTTTATTTCGCTGCTTTTATGATGGAAAGCCTTTTTGTATGCTTCACGAATTTCAAACGGATTGAGTTTAAGCGCTTCTTTGGTTTCCATATCCACAAAACGGTATGGGCGATTGTCGAGCTGCAAACCGGCTTCAACCTGACCGTCAATCACATGAAAAAGAACAACCTCATGTTTGTTGTAGCGAAGATGCTGCAGAGCTTCGAACATGGCGTCAGGTTGATTATTTTCATCCATCAAATCACTGAATATCAACACTAAGGAGCGGCGGTGGATTTGTTCGGCCACTTGGTGCAAGGCCTCGGCTGCAGCAGTTTTATGGTTTTCGAGGGCTTTGGACGGGTCAATCAGCTTTTCGAGAAGGCTCAAGAGGTAGCGATGATGTATTTTATTCGATCGCACTGCAGTGTGGGTATCCAATTGGTCTGAGAACAAACTCAACCCCATGGCATCGCGCTGACGTTGAAGCAATTCCATAATGCTTGCCGCTGCATATACCGAAAAAAGTAATTTATCAGGCTGTTCGAGACCGGGCTTTTCCCGATAAGGAAAATACATGGAAGAAGAATGGTCTATCATCAATTGGCAGCGCAGATTGGTTTCTTCTTCAAAACGTTTGATAAAAAGTTTTCCTGAACGTGCAAACAGTTTCCAATCAATAAAGCGTGTTGATTCGCCGCTGTTGTAGAGCCGGTGTTCGGCAAACTCAACTGAGAATCCATGAAACGGGCTTTTGTGCAACCCGGTGATGAAACCCTCAACCACTTGGTGCGCCAGAAATTCAAGGCTCCCAAAACGGGCAAGATCGTGATGCTGAATTGAATAGGGCATGAGAGAAAATTCAATTATCCGCCTGAGATTTAAAGAAAAAGTGTGGTATTCAGGTTTTAATCCCTATAAACACAGCTACCATCAACTGCACCTTTTTTTTAGGTTGGCGGCCGATGGTAGCTCATTTGGTTTTCTTGATGAGTTTACAGGATGGCTTCGAGTTTTTTAACTAAAACGGGTTTAGGCACAACACCTACCTGTTTGTCGACAACCTGACCACCTTTAAAAAACAAAAGAGTTGGGATATTACGGATTCCAAACTGGCTGGCTGTGCCGGGGTTGTTATCCACGTCCACTTTAACCACTTTGGCCTTGCCTTCATATTCGGCTCCAATTTCTTCAACAATGGGAGCGACCATGCGGCAAGGGCCACACCAAACTGCCCAAAAATCAACAATCACAGGGACATCGGAGTCCAAAACCACTTCTTTAAATGTTGCATCGGTTACATTAAGTGCCATATTGAAAAAGATTTGAAATTCGTCGTGCAAAGTTAAGGTTATTCTTTATTGAACCACAAACCGTTTTATGCGAAGTTTTTTAAACGATCATTCAGGCAGAAAAACTAATGGGTTCCAAACCCGAAAACCTACTGATACCATAAAAACAGCAAGTTGTTTCAAACCATAATTAAAAAAACGGAAAAGTTTTCCAAAAAAGAGAAAAACCTGAAAACACTATCTGCAGATTTAACAATATTATTTTGCTAAAAAGCAAACACTTAGACGCAAGGAGTAATATCTGGCTTAAATTTTGATACACAAAAAAAATATATTTTTTGAAATCACTACAACTTACAAAATATGACAACAAAAAGACTAACCCTGTTCATTTCGGCAGCACTTGTTATTTTTCTGACTACCTCATGTAGAAAAGATCCGCAAACGCCTGCTGATACTACGCCTAAAACCATGAACGAATTGGTTGTTCCACAGGATTTTGACTGGAAAACGACAAAAGATTACAAATTAACGGTAAGTAGTCCGGTTGGCGGTATTCTTGAAGTCAAAAATTCGCAGGATAAAACCTATCTGCGTGCCTATTTACTGGCAGGACAAGCCCATACCACCAAACTATGTTTGCCTGCATACGAGAAAACAGTACAACTGAAGATCGGGACGATGAGTGGCCAGCTTGAACTCAATGCCGGCACTTTGAGCTATCAATTTCAATAATCGCTGAATACAAATGATACTAATATGAAAAACTTTCGTTTCACTCTTATACTAAGCCTGTTTGCCACTTTTGGCATTTTGTCAGAAATCAGTGCACAGGAATACCTCCGCGTATATGCCAGCGAACCGGCAACTCTGAGTTCTAATGTAACAGGAGGGACTCTGAAAACAGAAACATTTAGTAGCTATGCCGTTCCTGATTATAATTGGGCCCCTCTGCCGGCAGGCTCTCCCTCGGTGTTAGGTACTTATTTTCAAACTGCAGGCCAGTCCTATGTTAAAGCTGATGACCAATATGGTTCAAATGCAGGAAATTATCTTGCCCTTCAAGTGGGCGGTAAAGTAACCCTTAAATTCTCTAGCCCGGTCAACTATTATGGTTTTTCGTGGTCGGCAGGTGATGGCGACAACACCATAAAAATTATCCGCAACAATCAGGTGATTGGCACTTTTTCAACTGCCGACGTGATTGCGCAATTGCCAAACAATCCGTTACATACGGTACAGGCCATCAACGGAAATTTATATCCCACAAGCCAATATTACGGAAAGCCAGGCACCGGACAAAATGCAACTGAGCCCTATGCCTATCTGCATTTTGTGGCTTCGGCAGGCCTTGCGTTTGATGCCATCGAACTTTCGATGGGTGTAGGCGGCGAATTTGAAAACGACAACCACTCCATTCTAGAAGGTGGTTTACCTGTTCTGCAAGGCGATTGGGTAGAGCTGATTTCCATTAGTACGCCCGTCGCTTTTGACGATAGCGGCAACGGCATGCCCAACAACCCGGTGACAGTTGACGTATTGGCCAACGATCAGAAAGGCGATGCCAACCTGATTCCCGGCAGTGTACAAATTGATGGGACAGCTTCAGCCGGTGATCCGCTAACTGTGCCCGGCGAAGGAGTTTGGACAGTAAACGGTGTCACGGGAGCCATCACCTTTACACCGGAAGTAGGTTTTGTTGGCTGCCCGACACCTATTCATTATTCCGTAATGGATCTGAATGGTTTCCGTTCCAACTTAGCCACTGTAACGATTACCTATCCCGTAGGACCAACGGCAAATGACGATATGGCAGCAACTGATGTAGATGTTCCGGTTGATATAGCTATTCTGAGCAATGATGTTCCCGGCAGCACTGCCCTTGATCCGGCATCTATCACTTTTGTTCCGGCTACAATACCCGATGCAGCCACAATTGGAGTTTTTACAGTTAATCCCGTTACCGGTATCGTTACTTTTACCCCGGCTGCCGGTTTTACTGGGACTGCAACAGTGGACTATCAGGTTTGCGATTTGAATTCACTTTGCGATATTGCCACCATCACCGTAGATGTTGTGAGTGGAATACTCAACCTCTACCCTGCCCTCGGGCCAGGAACTCTGGCTTTTGAAGACCTATGGCCGGCTAAGGGTGACTACGATTTCAACGACGTGGTGATTGATTATCAATTTGAAATTATTACCGACTTGAGCAATATGCTGAAAGAGGTGAGTGGAACCTTTACGCTGAAAGCTTTTGGAGCCGGATTTGAGAATGGTTTTGGTTTCCAGTTGGCCAATGGTATTGATCCCGATGACGTTACGGTAACAGGAACTGCACAGACAGAAAACATTGTTTCGCTCAACCCTGGTGGTACGGAAGCCGGGCAAACCCGCCCAACCATCATCGTTTTTGACAACGCTTTCAAACAAATGCAACATCCCGGAATCGGCATCGGTGTAAACACCACCCCAGGCGCACCTTATGTAACACCGGTTACCTTCAACATTAAAATGGTGTTTAAACCAAGCACCTACAATTTTGCCGACCTCGACATTGCTAACTTCAATCCCTTCATCATCGTAAACAAAGTGAGAAGCCACGAAGTCCACCTACCCGGCTATGAGCCCACCGATCTGATGAACGTTTCGCTTTTCGGACAGGACGATGATAGAAGTGATCCGGGCAACGGCAAGTATTTTGTCACGGATGACAATCTGCCCTGGGCAATCAATATTTACGAAAGCTTTGATTATCCCATTGAAAAACAGGATATCCTTGGTGTTCATCTCAAGTTTGCCGAATGGGCCACAAGTGGCGGTGTTCTTTTCCCCGATTGGTATAAAAATCTTCCCGGTTATCGCAACCAGTCGCTTATTTACCAGATACCCTGATACTAAAATCCAATTTCGGGCATGTTAAGCTTTTAATAGGATTTCTGATAAACAGCATAGAAAGCCGGCCTCCGTGCCGGCTTTTGTATTTCCTTGACACTATATGAAAGATTTGCTTATTTTTACTAAGAAATTCTGTAAACTAAAAATCATCGTTACAGGAATATTTCCATTTTTTAGACTTTTTTCTGTTTTGGGAACTTTTCTTGGAAAACTATTTTTTGTTATATAAATGGAGATCAGTATATTAAGAATAAATAACGAGTTTGGCACGGAATTCGAGCTTATCAAATCAAAGGAAATTAATTAAAAAATATAGCCATGAAAACTCGCATCCTCCTCATCATTTTAGGTTTAAGCACACTCTTCGTATCGTGCCGTAAAGACCGTGAAATTGTTCAAGACCCGGGTACACCAAAAGTAATGGAAGATTTGAAAGTTCCTTCTGAGTTCAATTGGAAAACTACCAAAGATTTCGGTTTGACACTAACGTCTCCCGTTGCCGGTATTGCCGAGGTAACCAACTCTTCGGGCATCGCTTACCAAAAAGCTTACCTCACCGCAGGAATGCCCTATACCATGAAGCTCACCCTTCCGGCTTATGAAACATCGGTTCGTTTGAAGCTTGGAAATATGTCAGCAAATTTGGAACTCAGTTCAACTGAGCTTCAGTACACATTTCAATAATAATAATAAGAGAGTTAACCAAACCAAATAAAAAGAATGACTATGAAAATTTTAAAAAAAACAATTTTCCTTTCATTTTTTCTGGTTGCGGCGCTGGCTGCCAGATTAAATGCGCAGGAAGCCCTTAAGGTGTATTGCAGTGAACCCTTGAGGATGTCGTCGGACGTTACCGGCGGGATACAAAAGACGGAAACTTTTAGCAGTTTCAACCCTATACTACCTATTTATAACTGGGCTCCCAATCCGGGAGGATACAACTCCCAGATTGGAAATTACAAAAAAATATCGGGAAATTCAAAAGTTAAACTGGATGATACCTATGGTGCCAATCAAGGGAACTATATGTCGCTTGAGAAAAACAGTAAAGTGAGGCTTACTTTTAATAGCCCTCAAAACTATTTTGGTTTTGCATGGCCAGCAGGCGACAACCTAAACGAGATTAAGATCATCCGGAATAATGTAGTCATTGGCACTTTTTCAACTGCAGATGTGATTGCGAAACTTCCGAACAACAACACAAAAGTTACTGCGCTTAACGGTTCGCAATACACCACAAAAGACTACTACGGGAAACCGCCATCACGCATTCTTAATACCGGCGAACCTTATGCATACCTTCACTTTATTGCATCGGCCGGATTGGCGTTCGATGAAATTGAGTTTGTACAAGGCAACTCCGGTGGCGAGTTTGAAAACGACAACCATACCATTCTAACCAACGGAACACCCGTTGAGCAGGGGAAATGGGTGGAGCTGATCTCGGTCAAAGCTCCTACTGCCAACAATGACAGCGGTACTGGAATTATTCATAACCCAGTTACTGTAAATGTTTTAGCAAATGATACTCCCGGTGATCATCCGATCAAACCCAGCACAGTGCAGATTAACGGCACCTCTACGGCCGCATCTCCGCTCGTTGTTCCCGGCGAAGGTACCTGGAGTGTAAATGCAACAACAGGAGCAATCACATTTACCCCGCTACCCAGTTTTACCGGAAATCCCACACCTATTCAATATAGTGTACAGGATACCAAAGGATACAGCTCGAACTTAGCAACCGTCACCCTCACCTATCTGAGCGGCCCCACGGCTGTTGATGATCTGGCTTATACCCAGATGAACACGCCGGTAGATATTCATGTGCTTCAAAATGATATCGCAGGGAGCAATCCGATTAATCCGGCTTCGGTAAGTTTTGTCCCGGGCACTGCACCAAACCCATCGAAAGGGGTGTTCACTGTGAACCCGGTAACAGGACTTGTTACTTTCACCCCGGCCAACGGATTTACCGGTGAAGCAACCATTGATTATCAAGTTTGTGACGTCTATCCTCTTTGTGATGTTGCCACCATTACGGTCAAAATCCTTAAAGCCGACGTGATGATTACAAAAACTGCCAGCAGTAATACTCCCCAGATGGGAAGCAACATCACTTTTACGCTGACGGCAAAAAACAATGGTCCCGATGATGCTACCAATGTGGTGGTCAACGATGCCCTGCCTTCGGGTTATACCTTCGTGAGCGCTACGCCTTCCGCCGGAACATGGAGCGCCCCCAACTGGAACATCGGCAACTTAGCCAAAAATGCCACGGCTACCTTAGACATCGTGGCTACGGTGAAAACCACCGGAACCTATCAAAACACGGCTACCATCAGCGCCACCGAATATGACCCGACCCCGGGCAACAACTCCAGCAGCGTGACACCGGTGCCGGTACCCGTGGCTGACCTTTCGGTGACCAAGACTGCCAGCGATATGGCTCCTATTGTGGGTACCAACGTAACTTTTACCATCACAGCCAAAAATAACGGACCTGTGGATGCAACTGGCGTCAAGGTAAACGATGTCCTACCGAATGGTTACACTTTTGTGAGCGCTACGCCTTCAACCGGATCCTGGAGCGCCCCTAACTGGAACATCGGCAACTTAGCCAATGGCGCTACCGCAACCCTGACTATTGTTGCCACTGTTAAATCTTCCGGCAGTTATGGAAATACGGCTACCATCAGTGGAAATCAGACCGACCCCAACTCGGGTAACAACAGCAGCACTTCTACTCCGGTGCCCGTGGCTGCCGCAGATTTGTCGGTAACCAAAGTGGCTGATAACAATGCTCCTGTCGTTGGTTCGCAGGTTACCTTCACCATCACGGCCAAAAATAACGGCCCAAGCGCTGCCACCGGCGTGAAGGTGAACGATGCCCTGCCTTCGGGTTATACCTTTGTGAGCGCTACGCCTTCAACCGGATCATGGAGCGCCCCTAACTGGAACATCGGCAACTTAGCCAATGGCGCTACCGCAACCCTGACCATCAAGGCTACCGTGAAAGCTTCGGGCGACTATGCCAATACAGCTACCATCAGCGGTGACCAGGGCGACCCAACACCCGGAAACAACAGCAGCACTTCGACTCCGGTGCCTGTGGGCGCAGCTGACCTGAGCGTGACCAAAGTGGCCGATAATAACAATCCGGCCGTCGGAACCCAGGTAACTTTTACCATCACGGCTAAAAATAATGGCCCAAGCAATGCCACCGGCGTCAAGGTGAGCGACGCCCTGCCTACGGGTTATACCTTCGTGAGCGCTACGCCTTCTGTGGGAACATGGAGCGCTCCCGACTGGACTATTGGTAACTTAGCCAATGGCGCTACCGCAACCCTGACCATCAAGGCTACTGTGAATGCTTCGGGCAGCTATACCAATACAGCCAGCATCAGCGGCGATCAAAACGATCCAACACCAGGAAACAACAGCAGCTCGGTAACGCCTTCGCCTTCGGCTGTGGCTGACCTGAGTGTGACCAAAGTGGCCGATAATAACAATCCGGCCGTCGGAACCCAGGTAACCTTTACCATCACGGCTAAAAATAATGGCCCAAGCAATGCCACCGGCGTGAAGGTGAGCGACGCCCTGCCTACGGGTTATACCTTCGTGAGCGCAACGCCTTCTGTGGGAACATGGAATGCTCCTGACTGGACTATTGGTAACTTAGCCAATGGCGCTACCGCAACCCTGACCATCAAGGCTACTGTGAATGCCTCGGGCAGCTATACCAATACGGCTACCATCACTGGAAATGAAAGCGATCCCAACTCAGGAAACAACAGCAGCTCGGTAACGCCCTCGGCTTCGGCTGTGGCTGACCTGAGCGTGACCAAAGTGGCCGATAATAACAATCCGGCCGTCGGAACCCAGGTAACCTTTACCATCACGGCCAAAAATAATGGCCCAAGCAATGCCACCGGCGTGAAGGTGAGCGATGCCCTGCCTACGGGTTATACCTTTGTGAGCGCTACGCCCTCTATTGGAACATGGAGCGCTCCTGACTGGACCATTGGTAACTTAGCCAATGGCGCTACCGCAACCCTGACCATCAAGGCTACTGTGAATGCTTCGGGCAGCTATACCAATACGGCTACCATCACTGGAAATGAAAGCGATCCCAACTCAGGAAACAACAGCAGCTCGGTAACACCCTCGGCTTCGGCTGTGGCTGACCTGAGTGTGACCAAAGTGGCCGACAACAACAATCCGGCCGTCGGAAGCCAGGTAACCTTTACCATCACGGCTAAAAATAATGGCCCAAGCAATGCCACTGGCGTGAAGGTGAGCGACGCCCTGCCTACGGGTTATACCTTCGTGAGCGCTACGCCTTCTGTGGGAACATGGAGCGCTCCCGACTGGACTATTGGTAACTTAGCCAATGGCGCTACCGCAACCCTGGCCATCAAGGCTACTGTGAATGCTTCGGGCAGCTATACCAATACGGCTACCATCACTGGAAATGAAAGCGATCCCAACTCAGGAAACAACAGCAGCTCGGTAACGCCCTCGGCTTCGGCTGTGGCTGACCTGAGTGTGACCAAAGTGGCCGACAACAACAATCCGGCTGTCGGAACTCAGGTAACCTTTACCATCACCGCAAAAAACAATGGCCCAAGCAATGCCACCGGCGTCAAGGTAAACGACGCCCTGCCTACGGGTTATACCTTCGTGAGCGCTACGCCTTCTGTGGGAACATGGAATGCTCCTGACTGGACTATTGGTAACTTAGCCAATGGCGCTACCGCAACCCTGACCATCAAGGCTACCGTGAATGCTTCGGGCAGCTATACCAATACGGCTACCATCACTGGAAATGAAAGCGATCCCAACTCAGGAAACAACAGCAGCTCGGTAACACCTTCGCCTTCGGCTGTGGCTGACCTGAGCGTGACCAAAACCCTTGACAAAACAAATCCCCATGTGGGCGAAACGGTAGTTTTCACCATCACGGCTAAAAACAACGGCCCAAGTGCTGCTTCGGGCGTCGTGGTGAACGACCAGGTACCTGCAGGGTTCACCGTAACCAATTCCAGCGTTTCGGCCGGAACATGGACGGCTCCCAATTGGAATATCGGCAACTTAGCCAATGGCGCTTCTGCTACCCTGACCTTGACAGCTACCGTCAACAGTGGCGGACCCTACAGCAATACAGCTACCATTACAGGAGACCAGAATGATCCCGACAACACCAACAATACGGCTACCGCAACAGCCATCCCCGGTCCAAAAGCTGTGGATGACAATGCCTCAACAACGCTTAACACACCGGTTAACATCCTAATCCTTACAAACGACCTTCCAGGCGCCGGCGCCCTCAACCCTGCCTCGGTAACCTTCGTGGGTACCCTGCCAGATGCAGCAACCGTGGGAACCTTTACCAAAGACAATGACGGAAAAGTAACCTTTACACCCGCGTTTGGATTTACCGGAACAGTAACCGTTGATTATCAGGTGTGTGATGTCAATGCCCTTTGTGATGTAGCTACCATTACCGTAGTGGTAAATACCGTTGACGGGCCCGATGCCATAAACGACAACGCATCAACCGATATGAACACACCGGTGGACATCAACGTATTGGCCAATGACCAGCAGGGAGAAAAACCATTGGTTCCCTCCACAGTACAAATCGTTTCCGGTACCGAGCCCAATCCTGCTACCGAAGGCACCTTCACTGTGAACCCCACAACAGGATTGGTTACCTTTACCCCTGTGAATGGTTTCACCGGAACCGTTAC
>Ga0226835_1000518_pt1 | contig 40424 bp, 35 predicted proteins | sample LAC_MetaG_1_FD_163627 | JGI IMG/M metagenome (GOLD analysis project Ga0226835, IMG submission 163627) | Anaerobic ammonium oxidizing microbial communities from anammox membrane bioreactor (MBR) in UC Berkley, California, United States -... | ecosystem: Engineered > Bioreactor > Anaerobic >...
TTGGTCTCTTCCTGCGCAGGGATGGTTTCAGAATCAACGATAAACGAGTCCAGCGGCTTTGTCGGCTGCTAAGCCTACAAATCCGGAAGAAGAAGAAAAGGAGGCGTCGTGGCACCGGAGAGAAGGTGGCGAAGGCGATGAAGCCAAACACTGTTTGGGCCATGGACTTCATGTCCGATAGCCTGAGCAACGGGCGGAAGTTCAGAACCCTGAACATCGTGGACACGTACACCCGAGAGTGTCTCGCAATCGAAGTAGACACAAGCCTTCCCGGTGCAAGGGTGATCCGTGCTCTGGAGAACCTGAAGTGGTACCGGGGTCTCCCTGGAAAGATCACGGTCGACAACGGCCCAGAGTTCATCTGCAAGGACCTCAGGAAATGGGCAGACCAGAACGGAGTCACGCTCCACTTCATCGATCCCGGTAAGCCGATGCAAAACGCCATCGTCGAATCCTTCAACGGAAAGCTGAGGGATGAATGCCTCAACGAGCAATGGTTCATAAACATCTTCGACGCGAAGAAGAAGATCGAGGAATGGAGAACCTACTTCAACCACGTGAGACCCCACAGTGCCCTGGGGAATCTGACGCCGGCTGAATTCTCTTACATGCTCTCCGAACAGAGTAGTTGTTCTTTGCCTCTGGCAGGGTAGAAAGAAGATGTCAGGACTCGCAGAATGAATGGTACTACGGAAGGGGTCACCTCAATTCCTATGACATCGCGTGAGCACATGGACGCCACATTATTCGCGCTCTCGAATGGCACTAGACGTACCATCTTGAACCGGCTGGCGGAAAGTCCCGCGACTTACAAGGAGCTGGAGCAGGTGGTTCCTATAAGACAAAACAACATCAGAAAGCAAATCGATGTTCGATGATAGTTCGGAGTCACCTGAGGTAAAGGCTGACAGACTCAGTTTGGAAATTGGAGAGCCCAACTGAAAGTCGGTCTCTCCTGTTTCATCCGGAGGTCTGACGTGTTGCTGATCTGAGTAGTGCCTTTTTTGGCCCGGCACTGTTTGTCTGCTGCGAACCTTTATCTGAAAGTTGACGGTTCTCTGGCTGTCCTATTGTTTTAAGTTGCGAAGTTGCAAAAGTATGCAAGCGCGTGTATAATCGTAGTTCTTGGGCTGACAAGTAGATGAAATGGAACATCTGCGAACGACCTTGAATGAAGTACGAGCTTGGATCGACGCTCGTGATACCGGCACGCCCGTAGAACGACTCAGGATTCTTAGCCTTTTTGATGATATCGAGGTTCGTAGACGAGTCGCTATAAACAGTTTCACTCCGGTGGATGTCTTGAGGCGTTTGGCGATTGATTCCAATGGCTCGGTTCGAGCAAATGTAGGCTTGAATCCAGCTACTCCCCGGGACCTACTGTATGAAATTGCAACTGATACCAGTCTCGACACTGTATTATCCACGGCCGATCTCTTTGCACTACATGAGGATGTCTTGCAGGTGCTGGTTTCGCACTCTAATCCTTTCGTTCAAAAGCAGGCTCGAAGAGAGCTGGCGGGTTTAAAGCTCGAGCGTTTACTGCAGTCGAGATCGATCGCTCCGGTTCTTCGGTCTAAACACCCTCTAGGACGAATTCTGATGGCTTCTGGGCTCCTGACTAAGGGAGAACTTGATCGATTCTTGCCTGCTTCGGCTGCCTGGAAGCTGCCACTCGGGCAGGTCCTGGTTCGAGCCTCGGGAATCAGTCCGGAGACCGTATGCCAGGCCCTTTACTGGCAATCGAAGCTGGAAGAAGGCGGACGAAGCTTGAATGACGTCGTTGAGATTTTGGAGCTCAGAAGATCTATGGGGAGGGATGGGACATATGGAGACACTTAAGGAAGACCTGGACGCGGCCATCGAGCCGTTTCGAGATTGCATCAAGACCTGGAAGATTGAGGCGAATAAGGATTCTAGAGAAGTGACAATAGTGATCGAGGGAATTCAAGGTAAGACGGGTCAGAAGATTATCGATGTTCGCGCGCTCAAGGCAATCAGAAAGAATCCTGAGGCAAACAAGGATTTCCTTGACCAACTGAGTAGATTTCTCGTTTACTTTGCTGACCGTCCAGTTAGACGCAAGAGCAGAAGAAGACCAGCAAGTTCCTAGCGAACTCAGTATGAGGATTGAATGGACTGCTCTTACCGTTGTATAACCAGCTCATCCTCACACATTCCTCACCGTTTTCTTGATAGTATCGTTAATACGATCAGAGCGATTGTCGGAGATCAAGTCATGAAATCTAAGAAGAGTAGGCAAAAGCAAAAGCAAAAGCAGAAGCAAAAACCGAGTCGACAGCTCAAGGAATTGACAGGTGAAGTAAGAGTCGACGCCGAGTCCAGCAGTTCTGTCTCCGGTGGTCACACAGTAGCCAAGAGTCCTTCATCCGGGACCGTGACTATTAACAACGACGGCAACTTTTAGTTGAAGACTTCGGCGCCATCGCCAATCGTCTTCAGTTCACGATTGGGTAATTCCCTGGTATCATCCTCGGAGCATAAGGAATGAAAGGTAGTATCAAGACTATCTCATTGTTTGTATAAGGATCGAATATGAAGTCGCTTGCAGTTGCATGCTTTCTCTTGCTAGCCGGACTCTATTTTCAGCCATTGGCGGTGTACGCTGAAGATTCGACATCTAGTTCGAATGAATCTTCCGGGAGAGAAGACGCGGAGCTTCAAAAGACCGCTGCCATCAATACTTTGCTCAAGACCATGGGTTTTGCCGATCTCATAAAGGAGACAATGAACAAAGCCTTCACGAAGGCTGAAGCAGTATACAGGCAACAGATGGAAGAGTACCTTCTGAAGAAGGGCATAAGCGAAGCTGAGGCAGCCAAGCAGACGGATGAGAAGGCGACGACCAACTTTGCGAAAGCTCGGGAGGCCCTGGAAGGGAAAGGCTATGTACGCAAGACCGAGCTGGCAGTGACACTGGCTCTTGACGAGCATATGACGACACCGGAGCTCGAGTTTCTGATCAATTATCATCAGTCTCCTGTAGGCAAGCGCTCGAGAGAATTGACCTACGAGTTTGCCGAGGCTGGGAGAACCGCGATGGCTTCTACGGTCAATCCCTATCTCAAGAAACTCGAGCAAGAGATAGAAGGCGGACCTCCTGCCGGCAAGTTTGAGGTGCCGGGTGCTTCGGAGGTTCTCAGCAAAGTCTCGCCCGATAAGAAAGAGTTGATCGAAAAGCTGATGACCATTGCTAATCCAGGTGATGCGACGCGTGAGTCAGTCGTTCGAATCGAAGAAGAACGCCTTGCAAAAGTCATTGCCGATCCCCCGGCGAATGTCTCGGAAGAGGCTCGCCAGAAATACATCGACTTCGAACGAAAGTTCATTGATGCGCAGAAAACGAGGATCGACTGGAATGCCGCCTTCTATCCGGCCATGGTCGATGCCTATGATCGTCATTGCTCGGTGCAAGATCTCGAGGGCCTGGTCGAGTTCTATAGTAATCCCAGGGCGCAGGAGATAAACAATAAACTCAGCGTCTATATTGTCGAAGCCCTTCAATCGATGCAAAAACTCTGGCTAGCCGATTTTGTGAAGTCGGTGGGTGAAATCGACTCGAAGGCAAATCAATAGCTTGCCTCTGGAAGCTCGAGCCAGAATTTGCTTCCGGAGCCGACCCGGGATGAGAAATCAAGCCCGCCTGATTGCGCCTCGGCTAGCTTCTTGCTTATGAACAGACCGAGACCACTCCCTTTGCTTCGATCTTCTGTGGCTATCTGGTCGAATCTGGCGAAGATCTTATGGGCGTCTTCATCAGAGATTCCCCTGCCTCTATCGCTGACGATGATCTTTACCATGCCTTCTGTCTTCTCTTCCTGTATCTCGATCTTTGATTGGTCAGGTGAAAATTTGACTGCATTGGAAAGCAAGTTCACCAGTATCTGAATCGATCGATCCGGATCGGCCAGGACCTCGAACGACGAGTTGTCGACTATGATCTCTATATCTTTGAGGTCCGCCAGGGCACGCACGGCATCGACGGAGGGACCGACGATTTCTTTTGTCGAAACTCTTCTGACCTGTACATCCAGAGCGACCGAGCCGTCATCCTTGAGACTGTTGAGAACGAGAAGATCATCGGCCAGGTCGCTCAACCTGCGTATTTCCGGCAAAGCCTTTTTGATCAATCTCTGACCCTTCTCATTGAGGTTGCCTGCATCCGCAAGTGATGTGAATCCGGCTGCTACTGAGAGCAGCGGCTCTTTGAGATCCTCGCGCAAGAGAGACGACAATTCCTGTCGCTCCTTCTCGAGCCTGGCGATACTTCGTGCGGCTTCGAAAAAGAAGGAATCTAGGTAGGCAAGCTCGAAGTCCGCTCTTCCTGGCTGAGGACCAGCCGGCTGCCTGAGCTCTTCCCTGCGCGACAGCCGCCCGGCGTTCTCCTCTACATTGCGCAATCTAGAGATCACGTCTTTCCAGATCCGCAGGGCACTGAGACCGGTCAGTAATGCCACCAGCACCGATGCTCCCGCCAGGACTTTGAGGACGTTGGCTCGCAATTCTGCCATTCGCTGTGCATGCATCGAGTCCAACTCTGCCAGCTCGGCGAGCAGTCCACCGGCTTTCGTGAATGTAGCTGAAGAGAGCTTGCCGCTCTCGAGCATTTTCTTCATGGTGCTTGCCAGCTGGGGAGCCGAGTCGGCAAGCTTGTCGGGAGCATCGGCAGCCAGCGCATCGGCCAGTTTCTTCATTTCCTCCACTTTTTCCTGCACCTGCTGGATTTCTTCAGGGACTTCGACCCGTGAGTTTTTCTCCAGTTTCACCAGGGCCGCAAGATCCCCATCGATCTGTCTTTTGGTTCTTTCACGCGCTTTGGCCTCCTCATCGGAATCGCCGGGAATGCGTCTCAATGACAGTAGCATCAGGTGAGTCACACCTGAGGATAGCCTGGTAGTATGGTGGATGATCTCCCTTGACCGCAGTTCGCTGGCAATCTCCTGGTCGACCTGGTTGATCAGGACTCCCAGTAGTATTACAGCTGTGGCAGAAACTGCCATGGATCTGCCGATCAAAATCAGAAGCGTCTTGCCGAGATTGGAGAAGCCTGCGGAGCCAGAGAAGCGAGCGCGGGGCTCGGTCAAACCGGATGATTCGGTCGAACCGGACGAATCCGACATACCGGACAAGCCGGACATACCAGACAAACCGGGCATACCAGACATACCGGACAGATCCGACGAATCATTTCCTGCATCATGGTCGCCGTGTTTCTCCTGAATAAGGAACACTAGATCATCGCCGTCCCCCTCTCTTGTCAGCTTCATCGTCTGTCCCTGGCATAGATGCTGCACCAGCGTGAGCGTCCTGGACTCTCTCGACCCTGATGTCGAGGCTGCCCTGGCGATCGATACTCTCAAGCCGGTTGCTGCTGAAACTTGCAGGGTTACCGAAGACTCTTCTCCGGCGAAGGTCTGCACCAGTGAAATGACGGCTCTCGTCAATGAGTCCGGATCGCACCTCAGACTTCCCGACTCGGCATGAAAGTCGACCGAGCCGCAATCCGCGCCGAGCAAGCCTTCGTCTATGCAATCCCGGAGGTCTTCGCATGTCGTCATCCTGACCGTCATATTCCACTTGCCGGATCGCAGTTTGTCCAGATCGAGAATATCGTTTATCAAGGCTATCAGGTCGGCGCACTGCTCCTTGAGACGGCGGATCAAATCCTCCTGACTCTTGCGTATCGTTCCCAGCGCCCCGGCTTCGATCAACGAGACTACGCCCGCGATGGATGTCATCGGGGCTCGTATGTCGTGTGATACTACGGCGCTGAGCTCCTGACGGAACTCTTCCCGCCTGGTGATACTGTTTGCCGTATCGCATAGAACATTCTCGAGCTGCCCGAGCTCATCTTTACCGGCGATCATCGGTGACAACAAGCTGCCCTTCTTGAATCTGTCGATCTGGTTCAACAAGAGGTCGACTCCCGAGACGACAGAGCGTTGCGACCAGTAGAGCAGAGCGATGGTTGCGGCGACGACGGCGACAAGCAGAGCGGCCAGCTGCAGTTGCAATTCGCGGCTGGCCCGCTGGAACGAGCCGGTATCGCTTGCCGGCGCCAGGAAAGTCGATTGATAGTCCTGGATCAGATGCATCGAATCCTTGATCAGTTGGCGAGCCTTCATTGCCGAGCCGACCTGCAAAGGGCTTTCCACAATCGAGAACTTTCGCATCATCATCTCGTAGGGAACAACCGCTATGATCGCTTTCTGCAACTCTGTCGTCTTCTGCATTAGTTCCGGCTGATCGCCTGTCAATTGCCTTAGCTCTTTTAGCTCTGCCGCCAGCTGCTTCAATCCAGAGATATGCTTCCTGCCGATCTCCTCGTCATGGCTGACGCTATAGAAAGCTGCTGCGGCCAGGCAGCGCACATGGAGACGCTGCACCTCGTCCAGCGAGGCCATAATCCGCATACTCGCTATTCTGTTCTCCAGCTTCTGCTCGTTTCCGCCGAGCTGCTCGAGCAGAATCGCGGAGATACCCAGCTGGAATGCCAGGGGAAGGGTGATCAGAGCCATGATTTTATGAGCTAGTCGCACGGTATTCTCTACCAGCGGTTGTTCATCTGCTGGAGCAGTTTCTTCGCCAGTGAGCGCGCCATCTGAGGAATCACCGCTGATTCGAAATAGTGCTTGCCGCCACCTGTATCGCCGGTCCATGGTGCTTTCGATACGATGTCGCTGACCGCGGCGACTTCGGTGAAATTATTCATATCGATGACTCGTGCCGTGGCGGACAGGCTGTACCTGTTCGACCAGGTCGTCGGTCGCCACGTGACTTCTTTTATCTTTCCGACGATTAAAAAGGGCGGCGGATTGGTCTGTTTGGCCTTTATCGCTTTCCAGTCCGCCTCGGCGAACTTGGAGCAGTCGAACATCTTTTGAGAAGCTAGCTGCGGGAAGCTAGTTCTCATGAAGTTGCCCATCGCCACATGGGTGACGAATCTGTTTTTTGTTTTCGAGTCATTGGCGAGCTCGTTGGAAAGTGCGTCTGTAAGGGTAAGTGGAAGGTCCATCAGCTCGTTTGGGCTCTGCACCACGCCCCAGAGCGTACCTTCGGAAGGGTAGACGGTGGCTTTCTCCGGACCTCCGAAGGGGATGATGGCGAAAATTGGTCCTGCGCTTGCAGGGGGGTTGCTCTGTGTCGCCGCATTCGGTGTGGAACTCGATGTGGTGGCGGTCTTTCCACTGTCAGTATCGGAGCTCGGAGGCGTCGCTCCAGCAGGCAGATTCGCTACAGGTGGTTGGTTGCTGCTTGCGCTGACAGGAGGTCGCTCCGGCTGGGGCTTGGGCAGAGTATATTGTTGAGCATGGCGGGGCTTCGCCGGGCGGGAGAGGAGCGCAACCTCGTCGCCTTTCCAGTTCATCATCATCACCGGCACCTGATCCACTCGCCGATCGAATTTGACCTCTTGCTCTACCTCGTCTTTGAGATTTTCGAAGGCTGTGGAAAGGTTGGTGGTAACGCCTTTCACTTGCAGCGAGTCGATCAGCTTTCTCGTGAACACACCGTTCTCATAACGCTTCGATTCCCAGGAGCGCTGGTCGGCGCTGCTCGAGCTGATGATGATCATCCCCTGGCCGGCGACACTGGAAAGGTTGAAGTTTTGAGTGCGAAGCAAGCCTTTGCCACCAGCGGCAGCGCCGCTGTTGCATGCATCGAGGAAAAGCACGACCCGGTCGCAGTTGGTCCTGCGCTTGACCGTTTGAGCAAGGGTCTCGAGCTCGAGACCAGATGAGAACAGATTGTCGGGATCGGTGTCATAGGCGATCAGGAAGTTTTCGCCGGCTACATCGAGCTCTTTCGGGCTGCCGTGGGTGGAAGCGAAAATCAATACGACATCGTCTGCCAGCACACGTCTGGGCAACCAGTCGTCACCGAGCACCATCTCGATGTTTCTCTGGGTAGCGTCTTCGTCCAGCAGCAGCAGGACGTGATCCCTGGCGAAGTTGCCCTTCTCGATGAGAAAGTCTGCGAAGTCCCGGGCGTCTTTTGCCGAGTAGTGCAGTGTCGGAATACGTTTGTCCTGGAACTTATCGATACCGATGATCACCGCCCATTTGTCGCGTATGGGTCTGTTCGGGTCGCTCGGCTGGTCGGCGGATGCCGCTGAGCTGCGAGCAACTTCCTCTGCGCACGTGCCGGGTGTCGTGTTGAGCACCACCAATGCCAGAGGAGCAATCGCCATAGCCTTCACCTGGCGCGATTCCAGTCTCGAGATCAGAAGTTTCGCAGCCTTGATATGGCTATTTATCTTTGCCCATGCGTTGAGGAGCATTGCCATTGATATCTCCGTTCGATTTTGACAGGATGCCGAGTTCGATTATTTGTTCAGCTCTTTGATCACCTCGTCCGTGACATTGATTCCCTTACCCTCGACAGGGGGAGTTCCGTCTTTGATTATTGTCACATCCGCGTAGGTATAACCCAGTGAAGTTGCCACTCTTGTAACTGCGTCCATGAGCTGCGACTGTAGTCGTGCCTCGACTGCCGCGAGATCCTTTTGGTAGGTAGCGGCTGCCTGGTCGATTTCAGCCTGCATGCTCTTTTGCAGGTTGTTGAGCTCATCTTGAGAATAGGTCCCCGACCTTTTCGCTTTTTCGAACTTCTCGTTTTGTTGTTTTACGAGCGCCTGTAAGTTGACCTCATAAACTTTCACCTTTCCTGCAGACTCGCGAGCCGCGAGCCAGGAGTCGATTGCCAGATTCATTTGAACGACCAAACCGCCGACAAGCCTACTGGCTGAAGCATCGCCCTCATTGGCGGCTCGCCTCAGAACCGCAATCGCCTCGCTATAACGTTTCTGCGCAAGCAGTGTCTTGCCTTGAGAAGCGAGACTGGAAGGCTGCTGCGGGGGGCGTGTGGAAGATGAGCTGCCCGCAGCGGTATCGACTCGTGCGGTCTGGTGGGCGTCCGGCCGCTCGCCGCCTCCAGTGGCAAGATGTCGCTCCTCTTTGGGCAGCGTGTATGCCTGGGACTGACGCGGACGAGTGGGGCGAGAAAGCAAGGCCACCTCTTCGCCTTTCCAGTTCATGAGCATCATGGGTACCTGGTCTACCCGGCGGTCGAATTTCACCTCTTGCTCGACCTGGTCTTTGAGATTGTCGAAAGCGGTGGAGAGGTTTGTAGTAACGCCTTTCACTTGCAGCGAGTCGATCAGCTTTCTCGTGAACACACCATTCTCATAGCGCTTCGATTCCCAGGAGCGCTGGTCGGCGCTGCTCGAGCTGATGATGATCATTCCCTGTCCGGCTACATTGGCCAGGTCGAAGTTGTGGGTGCGAAGCAAGCCTTTGCCACCAGCGGCAGCGCCGCTGTTGCAGGCATCGAGGAAAAGTACGACCCGGTCGCAGTTGGTTCTGCGCTTGACCGTTTGAGCAAGGGTCTCGAGCTCGAGGCCTGATGAGAACAAGTTGTCGGGATTCGTGTCATGGGCGATCAGGAAATTTTCGCCGGCTACATCGAGCTCTTTCGGGCTGCCGTGGGTGGAAGCGAATATCAGGACGACGTCGTCTGCCAGCACACGTCTGGGCAACCAGTCGTCACCGAGCACCATCTCGATGTTTTTCTGGGTAGCGTCTTCGTCCAGAAGCAGCAGTACGTGATCCCTGGCGAAGTTGCCTTTCTCGATGAGAAAGTCGGCGAAGTCCCGGGCGTCTTTTGCCGAGTAGTGCAGTGTGGGGATGCGGCTGTCCTTGAACTTGTCGATCCCGATGATCACCGCCCATTTGTCGCGTATGGGTCTGTTCGGGTCGTTCGACTGCTCGGCGGAGCCAGGGGTATTTCCATGCGCTGCATTCGAACCTGATGCATTCTGACCCGCCGTCTCGGCGCCGAGAACGGGCGTCATGCCGAACAGGAGCCATGCCACCGAAAGAGCCGCAATCGTCCCTGTACTTGTCTTTGCCCGTGCCTTTTCTTTTGCTCTGGGCAATCCGGCCCTCGAGACGAGGCGCTTCGCCCAAACTGTAAGGAGCAATGTCATCGATATCTCCGTAGATTCTTCTTGTCGGGGACTTCTCTGCGGGATGCCATGTTATCAGTCGCTGCGGCTTGGTGCTGCGGGCTGCTTTTGGGTTGACGCGGACTTTGCTGGCTGCGGCGGGTTGTTGCTGGCTTCCGCGGGTTATCGCCGGCTATTGCTTGTTCAGCAAAGACTCCAGACCGTCTAGCTGCTTCTGGACGGAATCGAACTGGCTTTTCACCATTCCTTTCACCTCTCTGCTCTTATCCTGCAGAACCTGAGCCATCGCATCGGCCGTTTCTGTCTTACCGCTTTCGGCGGTTCGCTCGATCTCGGATTGGATCCGGGTGAGAATCTGCTCCTGACCTTTCTTGTCGCCTTTCATGCCCAGCACGAGCGCCAGGTCCATCCAGCAGGCTGTCTCCTCCGGCGAGGGAGGATCAATCAATTCCCGGACTCGGGAAAGAGTGTCTGAAGCGAGCCGCTCAGCTCTTTCCAGCTTGTCCGATGTGCAATAGGTCCGGATTATGGACGAAGAGTCTTTCAGCATCTGCCGGAAGAAGGGGTCTCGTCGATCCTCTTTCTGGGCGCCTTCCAGCGCCCTTCTCAGATGACTCTCGGCTGCCTCGTCGTGCCCGTTCTGGTGCGCTATATGCGCTTCGAATTGATACTTTCGCCAGTCTTCCTCGTCGGCGGCCATGGAGGGCGCAGAATTGAGGAATAAGGCGAGCAGAGCCAGGAGCGCAATACCATTTTTCATTCTCGACTTCATTCTCGACGTCCTCCCTTCGAGACATCAACCTGAGAGGTTCAAATATGTTCTTCCACCTTTTGTAGTTTTATATACAAGTAAAGGAGATAAGGTAGACATTCCGATTCTCGCCGGGGTGAGCGATCAATGGATCGCAAGTCTGCTGATTCGAGCGCACCATTCACGGTGCGCGTCAGTAGTGATGCGAGAATGGTATGCGTCGGCAAGAGTTTTCAAGAAAAGGTTCGGAGTTTTTTTATCGGTTGTCTTTTTCTAGTTGTCTTTTTCCTAAAGTTATGGAAGAATCCTTCGACTGGAGACAATCGGCTGTGCACGCACGGCCGCGCTTTTATGTGCTTTGATCTCAGTCAGGTAAGAATTATGCTCGAAACCGCTTTGGCTAAGGCTTCGTCAAGATTGATAGCCCGGTCGATATCGATTTTTCTGGCGTTCATCGTTTTGTCAGGCTCGTTTGCGCCGGGAGTCTATGCCGCTCGTAGAGCCGGAGTGGGCACGAGGAATCCTGTATCAGGCAAGCTCGGCCACGGCCCGAGCACAGCTCGCTCTCGCGGACGGTTGAAGTGCGCGACAACGATGACTGCCAACAAGGTGAATGCCCTGTTCGCCGAGGACCTGAAGGTATTGCTCGACGGCAGCTCGCTGGAGTTGAGGAGGGGGGGGAGAGCCGCACTCAAGGGGGTCTGTTTTGGCCTGCGGCTTAATCGCGACGAGCTCAGCGGTCGATGCATGTTTTATGGCGGCGATGATATCGAGAAGCTCGCAAAAGAAGGTGACAGAGTGATTTGCTCAGACGGGACCGAGCTGAGCGGTGCCATATGCGGTATTGGCGAGCGTCATCTCCTGATTCAAGACGATCGCAAACGGACCGTTGCCGTGGAGCTCCGAAGAGTCAGCGATATCAAGACGGATCGAATTCTCAGCTTTGGGATTCCACTGTCACCGGTGACCGGAATCTCAATGACGGGTGATGCGCCCTTTGTCTGCAAGGCTGGCGATGCGTCCTTCTTCCAGGAGCCGATAAAGTCGGCTAACCTGGAGGAGATCATCGAGACACTCCTGGAGGCGGCCGGACCCGCTTTGAATCTAGAGAGCGATGAGACGCCAGTGATTTGTATTCCCGCAGGCTTTGCAGCCAATTCGGATGCGGTGATTCTGCCTGCGAGAATTGTCGCGGCGAGGAGCACAGAGACTGAGGAGTTTCCTTATACCCCTGGTGCCTGGGCGATTCTTCCTGAGAAGGAGGATGAAAAGGAAGGCGAGTGGAAGGCGCCGGTTAAAGGTGCTGGCGGCAAGTCTGAAGAAGTTCTCATCGCTCAGCTCCGAAAACTAGCGTCGATTAGAATTCCAATACCGCAGGAGGTTCTTCTTGGGCTCGAGCTGGAGGAGAAGCAGGGTCCATTGCCCAAGAACCCGGCTCCAGGCGTGAAAGTCAAGATAAAACCGGTACGAAAGGCGAAAAAGAAGCTCAAGATCTCCACAAAGCCCGGGGAAAATGAGGGGACCGGGCAGCCAGGAAACCCCGGCAATATCGCGATTGCCAAACCTCCGCCGAAGCGAGTCGCTTTGCCGCGAAGCAGAAAGGTCGATCAATTCAGAACCACGGAGTTGAAGACCGTTTTTGACGACGCTTTCGATGAGTTTGACCTGAACAGCGATGGATTCATAAGCAAAGCGGAGACTGTGAAGCTGATCAGCAAGCATCGATTCACTGGTAAAAAGGCGCAGCTTCTCGGTGTCTTGAATCGAGAGATGGATAATCTCCAGGGATTGAGCAACGACGAATACGGCCCTGAAAATGACGGTGTCACCAGGAAGGACATAGATGTCTTCAACGGTCTACCTGAAGGTGATCCGACAGTCAGAGCGATACAGAGTCAGCTTACAAGACAAGGACGAAACCTCGCCCTGTCCGTGACTCCCGAGCTCATGCCGGAAGGAACAGACAGTGTGTGTCCCCTGGCGGCACGGCAGGGAAACATTGGCAACTGCTATTTCCTTGCCTCGATAAGCTCGCTTGCAGCAATGAATCCCGAAGCGATCGAATCGATGATCGAGGACACTGGCGTCAACTCAGATGGAGTACGAGTATATAAGGTGACATTCCCCGGAGAGCATCCTGTTCTTGTAACAGAACCCAACGAGACTGAATTGTCCATATTCGCTCCCGGCACCAGATACGGGGTCTGGGTGCCCGTACTGGAAAAGGCCTATGGTCTTGTCCTCGAGCGAGAGTCTGATGCCGTTGTTGACTACGGCATGGATCCGACGGGGACATTTCGTGAAGATGTCCGCGTTACGCTTCCTCAGGACTACACGGATGGTGGCAGCTTTCTGGCAGCGGGCGTGAAATTGCTCACGGGCGGTGGGTCGAACATCGAGGAGACCCAGTTGCATACCGAAGACCATATGCACAATATGCTCGTCGATGCCTTCGATGACGACAAGCCGGTAACCGCGGGTCTTTCATCCAGGAGGCTTTTTTATATTCCATTTAAGCCATCGCCATCCGAGGTGGGTACGGAAGTTCAGCACGACTATGGAGTAGTCGACTATGACCGGAATACGAGAACGATTACTCTGTTCAATCCTCTCACGACAGAGCCGACCGCCGATTGGGTAGACAATGGTACTGATGAACGGGGAATCCCCAACTTCGCTGACGGCGTGTTTTCTATGCCCCTGAGCGTCTTTCTCGATTACTTCAGCGATTTGAGGTTTGCGGAGGAGAGCACAAACGGTCCTGATGACGATAACTCGGGCGATTCCAGACAGGCCAGCGTGAGCACTGGCTCGACAGACAAGTTGGCGTACGCGAATACTGATAACAAGTTGCCCCTGGCGCAGCCTGACAGCAAGGTCGAGAAGCAGCCCATGGATGTGCGCGATGCATTGAAAACAGGGCAATGCACCTTCGCGGCCTGGGGTCCGGACGGGGAGGATACGCTCCATATGTTCGTCAAGCTGACGAATGTCACGGCGTCGCCCTTGCAAGTAGTCAAGCCGGCTTACATGTGCTTCCTGTCAAGCAGCAGCACCTACCAGAACATGATCAACACGGAAGATCCTCCTTTGTCGATAGCACCCGGAAAGTCTCTGCAACTAGAGATACCGACCGTTTGCGCTTCGACCAAGACAGTCAAGCCGCCGCCGGCAAAGGGGTCTAAGGTTCAGTACAGGGTAGGAGACTATCCTGATCCGGAATTATTCAAGAAGCTGGTTCGCATCTTGAAGACCTCGAAGGAGATGTCGCAATCGAAGGTTTATACGGCTCTGCCTATCAATCCTAAGATTCGAGACCGAAAAGTGGCGCAGCTGGCCATCTGGAAAGTGCTCGGTGACATGAGCGATAATCCTGAGGACAAGGTGACCAGAAAGACTCTCGAGAAAGACCTTCTCGAGGAGATGAGTAGAGGGAAGCTGAGCCACAGGCAGCAGCATGCGATTGATTCGTTCTCGGCGGATCTCTATCACGCGATCCACGAGACGATCAGGAGAGCGGAATAGTCCGGGCCGGCTGCCTGAGGAGCTGAATTACTCGGCTTTTTCTCGAAGTATTCCCCAAGCTGTTTCCCAAGCTCGCGACAGGCAGGATCGAAGATGTTGATGACCAAGCAGGACAAAGCCGCTCTCCGCGAGACGATCTTCCGGCATCTAGATGGCATCGCGACGGCTCCAACGGCTTATACCCTGCTCGACAGGGGCGTTCTGGATCATCTGCTCGAGCGCAAGACTGCCGATGTCACCGATCTGGCGGCTACTTTCAAAGCCAATGAGGGCTATCTCAACGTCGCATTGCGCATACTCGCATCCCAGGGCTGGCTCGACATGAAGCTGGACAATGTCGGCAACAAGGTCGAGTACAGTGTAAACGCCAATAGCGCCACTGCTTTCGAGCTCTGCAAGCTCTACAAAGACGTGGTTACTCTACTGCGTCTGTCCGGTCAGTTCCACCGGCGCAAATTCGAGAGAGCTCCCTTTTCTATGCTGGAGAGCATCTTCAAGAAGTACCGGGACAATTATGGCATCACGTTTTCAGCCGACCCCGCTACCAGGCTCATTCAAGAGCAAGTTCTGAAGCACATCGAAGGCGTTGCCATCGGACCCACCATCGTTTATCTCGGCATGGGGGGCATGTTCCACAAGTATTTCATGGAGGCTTCCTTCAAGCCCGAGGAGTTTCACCAGGACGCGGAGAGCTTCGGAAAGATCCTCGACTTCTTCACCTTCCTCGGCTGGTTCGACAAGAAAGGCGAGACTTACACATTTACCGAACAGGGACTGTTCTTCGCCCGCAGGGCAAGCGCTTACGGCGTGACTGTGTCGTATATCCCGACCTTCCGCAACCTCGATGAGATGATCTTCGGCAATGCCGCGATCTTGCTCAATGACAAGCCCGAGATGCCGGAGTTGCACGTGGACCGCGAGATGAACGTGTGGGGAAGCGGCGGGGCGCATGCCAGCTATTTCAAGAAAGTCGACGAAGTGATCATCGAGCTTTTCAACCGACCACTCGAGGAGCAGCCCAAAGGCATCGTCGACATGGGCTGCGGCAACGGGGCATTTTTGCAGCACATCTTCGAAGTGATCTCCCAGCGCACCCTGCGCGGGGAAGTGCTTGACGAGTATCCGTTGCTCCTGGTCGGTGCCGACTTCAACGAAGTGGCTCTGCGCGTCACCCGCGCCAATCTCACCAAGGCGGATATCTGGGCGAAAGTCACCTGGGGGAATATCGCGCGACCCGATTTGCTGGCGATCGATCTCAAGGAGCATTACGGAATCGCTCTCGAGGACCTGCTCAACGTGCGAACTTTCCTGGACCACAACCGTCCCTGGGAAGAGCCGTCCGAGCCGCTTTCCGGTCGAGTGAGCCAGACCTCCGGCGCCAACTGCTCCCGGGGCAAGCGGTTGAACAACAACGATGTCGAAGCCGGTCTCCTGGAGCACCTCCGGCGCTGGGAGCCATTCGTGCGCCGCTTCGGGCTTCTGGTGATCGAGCTGCACACCATCCCGCCGGGCCTCGCCGCTAAAAACTTGGGGCAGACGGCCGCCACTGCATATGATGCTACCCACGGCTATTCGGACCAGTATATCGTCGAGGTGGATGTATTCAACAAAGCCGCTGAAGAAGCGGGTCTCCATCCCGACCCGGAGCATTCAGTGAAGTTTCCCGACTCCGAGCTTGCCACGGTTAGCATCAACTTGCTGAAGGGACATTGAGCGTTTTTTCTTTTCACTGTGGTTGTATAAATACTGTAATGAATTCTCCTAAAACTAAACCAAAGCAAATTCGAGACACCTTCACCGTCTGGATTCTGTTGGTTTTTGCTTGCTTTCTTGTTATGAGTGTTATTCCGGTTTTCAAGAAAAGGGAAGGCGGAAGCGCGCTATTTAAACGGGTGTATGCCGTTCGTGCTCTTCGAGCTGGTACTGTGTTACAGCGCGATGACCTCGAAGAGAGGGAAGTAGAGGAGAGGGAAGTTGCGGAGAGGCTCGCGTCCGGGCACTTTGCGTCGTTGTCACAGGCTGTTGGAAAGCGGTTGACACATGATCTGCCTGAAGGGGAGGCCCTCCAATTCGATCATGTAGCGCCGATAGAGCAGCCCCCAGCTCCCGGCGGTGACGGACTCGAGGCAGACGTCTCCCCTGGTGTCAGGGAGAAGAGCGAATAGACTAACTTCGCCTCAGTTCCCCTACAATCCCAGCCGCTTGAGATTGTTCTTGGCCAGCGTGTTGCCTTGCTCGGCAGCCTTCAGATACCACTTCACCGCAGAGGTTTTGTCGCGCGGGACACCTTTGCCGCTTTCGTAGAGCGTTCCCAGCAGATTCTGCCCGGAGTCGTTTCCCAGCTCTGCGGACTTGCGGCTCCACTCGGCGGCCTTCTCAAAGTCCTTCTTGACGCCGTCGCCGTTGATGTAGGCGCACGCCAGCAGGTATTGTGCCAGGGCATATCCCATATTCGCCGAGCGCTCGTACAACTCGATGGCTTTATGCATGTCTTTGGGCATTCCGTTTCCGAATTTGTAGCAGGTCCCGAGGTTATTGAACCCGGCAGGTTCGCCCTGGTCCGCTGCTTTCTTGAACCAGTAGGCTGCTTTTTCGTAATCTTTCGGGAGACCGGTGCCGTTCCAGTAGGCGAGACCAACGGACACTTGCGCGGATGAGCTGCCCTTCTCGGCGGCTTTCTTATACCAGCTTGCGGCTTCTTCGTCGTCTTTCTCGATGCCATCGCCACCGGTGCTATATATGCTGCCGAGATTCTCCATCGATCGCAAGTTGTCTAGCTCCGCCGCCTTCTTGAAGAGGCGGGCGGCTTCCTTTTTGTCCCGGGTTACTCCCCGCCCCTGCAGGTAGGCGGACCCGAGGTTGTTGTAGGCTCCGGAATAGTTCTGCTCCGCTGCCTTCCGGTAATACTCGAGCGCCTTCGTCATGTCGGTGGTGACGCCCAGTCCCTGATCGTAGCAGACGCCCAGGGAATACAGAGCGGTGCTGTTATCGAGTTCGGCGGCTCGTTTCAAGTATTCGAGCGCTTTCGTCTCGTCTTTCGGCACTCCTCGTGCCTGCAGAAATCGCAGACCAAGGTTGGTGATAGCGGGCGGGTCGTTCAGGGCGGCGGCTTTGTGATAGAGCTCGACGGCTTTGGCGTCGTCCCGGGGGACACCGTTGCCCTCGGAGTAGAGAACCCCGAGCTCGTTGAGGGCTGAGGCATTGCCGGCTTCGATGGCTCTGGTGAATGCCTCGAAAGCGCCTTTGTAGTCCTTTTTCTGATACATTTGCTTGCCCTGTTTGCACAGCTCTGCACCGGCAGAGCCGCCGGGCATGGGCGATGCGAGCTGGGACGGCTCGGTCTGGCGTGGTCGAACCGGCGGTGCCAGAATGGCAAGCTCTTTGCCCTGCCAGTTCTTGTGCAGAACCGGCGTTTGCGAAGCCTGCCGGTCGAATCGCACTTCGGCTTCTACCTGGGAGCGCAGGCTGTCGTATGCTTGCGTCAGTGGGGTGCTGGCTCCTACTATATTGAGTGCTTCGATGAGCTTGCGGGTGAAGACGCCGTTCTCGTAGCGCTTCGATTCCCAAGACCGCTGGTCGCTGCTGCTGGAACTCAGGATGATCTCGCCCTGTCCGGCGAGGGAGCTGATGTCGAAGTTGGCTCCCCGGACCAAGCCCTTGCCGCCTCCGGCCTGTGCCGCGCCGCTGTTGCAGGCGTCCAGGATGATCACGATCCGGTCGCAGCCGGTTCGCTCTTTCACCGTCGAGGCCAGGTCTCTGAGCCGGATGCCGGTTGTGTAGAACTCGCCGATCTTTGTATTGTGCGCGATCAGCCAGTTGTCTTTGCCGACATCGATCTCTTTGGGGCTGCCGTGGGTCGAAGCGTAGATAAGGACCAGATCGTTGCTCAAGGCACGCTGAGGCAACCACCTGTCGCCGATTGCCATCTTGATGTTTTCATAGGTGGCTTTCTCGTCGCAGAGGAGGAGGACGTGGTCCCTGGCGAAGTGCCCTTTCTCCACCAGAAAGTCGGCAAAGTCTTTCGCGTCCTTTGCCGAGAACCGCAGAGTCGGAATCTTCGGGTCCGCGAACTTCCCCACCCCGATCACCAGCGCCCACTTGTCCTCGATCGGTCGATCCGGGGATTTAGCTTGCTGGGCAGTAGATTCGGGCGACAAAAGCGTCGCGAGAAGCAGCAAACAGCCAGTAACAACAAATCTACTCATCCTTGAAAATAAGTTCCACGATCCGGGGCGGTCATATCATAGACCACCGGCTCCCCTCTGGGCGGGCTTTTAACGTCTCGGTAACTTCCCGGTCGGACAATCGGGTCAGTTGTTTCTTTATGCCAGAAGTAACGGCGGGAGCCGCTGTCAGGATGCATACAGCTTGGGGAGAAATAGAGCTGGTGTCACTTTGAAGTGATGACCGAGTTTGACGCAGTGCTCCCTGGTTAGCTCTCTCTTGCCTGATACCAGTTCGCTCATGACCCCAGATGACACTCCTAGAACGGCTTGCAGATCCACTTGTTTCAGCCCGTGATCGCTGATGAATGACTGTAAAAGCTCATGGGGAGCCATATCAGCAAACTTGAGAGCATGGTGCTTACTCTCATACCTGCCGATTTCGCTGAGCAATACTTCCAGGTACTCGGCTTCATCGGACTTGATGTCCGAGCCTCTACGAATCAGAGTTTGCGCTACTTCGTGGGCTTCGTCCAAGTGAGTGTCGTTTTTTATCGGGACGAGTGGGAAGCGGTCTATAAGCGCTTTGTATCGGTCGGTTACCATCAAAACCTCTCCTTGTCGTATTCAGCATGAGTCTGCAAATTCCAGTTGGTTCGCCTGGAGTGATTCGGCCCAGCAATAAATGCTCTGTCCCGACGATCGCGTCTGGATCTTTCCATTGCGCCTCGCTGTAAGCTCGGGTCGTGGTCAAATATCCGTTATTGGTGTGTTTAGTAATCAATTCCGGACCGATGATACTCCGTGTGATTCTGAAGATTATATCAATCGGCGTTATGCCAGCCAGGCTAGAAGGCTGAGCAGGAGCAAGAATACTGCGCTTACGAAGACTACAGCCATGCCGGCACCGGCAACGCCAAGCGCCACGAAGAATTGGCCGACACCGTCCCCGCCATGCCCCATGGTTGCGCCGACTATCCCTGGAGTGAGCCAGACAATAGCCATGCCACCGATGGTGAGGACGACTCCACCCAGGAGCCATCCGTTGAAGGATTCTAGAGGATTGCTGTTAGCTTTCTTCATGGCTCTCACCCTGGCGTGTTGCTCACTATCACGAGCATAGGTGGTTTCGGGCGCCGGCAGCCGGTCGGTCCCACACTTCACCGTCTGTTGCGCCGGCGAGGGAGCGCTTACAATCGATCTATGATTCGCGTCGGTCTGATTCTTATTTTTTATCCCTTGCGGTGGGTTTCGGTATCGGCATCGGCAAAGGCAGGATTCTTTCGTACTGTGGGCCTTTGGTGTTGGCTCAGGACATCAGTAAGAGTCCATCGGATCCCGAATCTGGCTATGTTCAGCCTGATGTTTCCAGTCTCGGCGCCGGCATTAGCCGGCACATGGACAAAAATGAGTGGGACATAGCAATTCCGCTCCTTGCTGAGTACGCTCAGCTCCACCCAAACGACCGGGACGCGGTTATATGTCAGACGTTTGCGTGCAACGAGGCCGGCCGCTTTGCCGAGTCTGTTGAATTTTGGTCCAGAGCCATCGAGCTAGACGGCGAGGATCACTTCGGCAAACCGACTCCTTTTCTCGGTCGTGGCTCTGCTTTCAAGAACCTCGGCGAAATAGGAAAGGCTGACGCTGACCTCAAGATGGCCAGGCTGAATTCCAAGGTGCCGCATCCGCACGGTGAGGTCAGGTTGCCGAATGGCGAGAGACTATTCTTCTAGAGCCCGCCCGGACCGGTCGTGGCTCAGGCACGAGGGTCCGGACGAGTCCAGCTCGTTGCCAGCTCGTTGCCTGCTCGTTGCCAGCTCGTTGCCTGCTCGTTGCCAGCTCGTTGCCTGCTCGTTGCCAGCTCGTTGCCTGCTCGTTGCCAGCTCGTTGCCAGCTCGTTGCCTGCTCGTTGCCTGCTCGCTATCTCCAGTAGATACCGGACTCGCGGCGCATCAGCCGGGCTCCGATGAGCTCGCGGCGCAGAGTGGCGAAGTCGGGATGGTGGCGCGAGATAATCGCGTTCACCTCTTTCTCCGGGTAGCGCCGCCCGGTCTCGAAACGCTCGACTAGCCAGCGCAGAATCACTTCGCGCTTTTTGCGGCTTGCCGGGATCTCTTTCAAGCGCTCACCGTCGAAGAAGTCCCCGAGAATCTTGCGCTCCCAGGCGTCGGTGGCGACGTCGTCGGCGATTGTCTCGATGGTCTCGAGGGCGAGCACGCTCCTGGTGAGGGCGCGCATCTCCGAGAGATTTAGCTTGTACAGGTGGGTGGTGCCTTCGGCGCGCATGGTCACGAGGCCGACTTCTTTGAGCCGGGCGAGGTGATGCGAAACCGTAGGCGCCCGGAGCTCGAGCATGGTGGCGAGCTCTTCCACCGTCCGCTCGCAGGATGACAGTGCCCCTACAATCTTCAGCCTGCTCTCGTCGGAGAGCGCTTTGAAGAATGCGAGCACTCTTGCGAATTCTGGCGATGACATGACGAGGTTCTCCTGTGTTTTGTCCGGTCCGCCGTCCATGCCCCTATCGGCAGGCAAGGGCGAGGCTCCGGTGGCGTATCGATAGATGCCTGTCTAATTCGATAAGCATCTAAATAAATCCATATCAAAATATTGTTCCCTGGTCAAGTGCTGGCATTATTGTGGACGCGCTGCCAATCGGGTGCGGCATATATTTCTCAAAAAGGAGGAAAACGCGGCATATATTTCTCGGAATCTCTCTGTGTTGAAGCAATATATGCCGCAATACAAGCGATTTCGGGAGATATATACCGCACCTCTTGTCCTTCATCGTCACTTGCCTGGGGGACACATAGGAAGTCGCTGGGTACCGGCGCAGCTAAGGCGGCTAGCGAGAGGGAGCAGCGTTAAGCACGTCGGACGATTCGAGCTCACCGATCAATTTCGAAATCTCCGAGCTTTTGTCTTCTTGTCCGAAAGAGCCGAGTACATCGTTTTTGCCCGGCGAAGATCGGACAGGGCAGCTACATAGGCATCGCGTTTCGTCACTTCTTCCCCGAGCTCTTCCCAGAGTTCTTCCCCGAGTTCTTCCCCGAGCTCTTCCCCGGAGTCTTCCCCGAGCTCTTCCCAGAGTTCTTCCCCGAGTTCTTCCCCGGAGTCTTCCCCGAGGCGGTGGCTCTGGTGGTGCCGGTTGCGCCGGTCAAATTGGTAACCCTCACATTCATTGGTGATGGACCGTTCAAGCCTCCACCGGAATATTCCGGCATCCAGATCATCTCGGCTCTGACGATCATCTTGTCGCCGGTTGACGTCTTCCGGAATGGCGAGGCGTTTTGAATGGCTTTGAGAGCCGCGACATCTGATATTGCATTGCCGGAGGAGCGCTCCAATCTGAGACCGCCCATAGTACCATCAGGTTGAATGGAAAAAGCCACGCAGATACTGGATTGTGCGGCACCCTTCGGAGGGAACCATGCGCGCTTGATTCGTCTTGCCGTATCGGCTTCGTAGGCGGCGCTGGAATTGCTTGACTGCTGCGCCATTGCCGGAGCAATCGCGGCACAGATCAGCGCTGATGATGCCAGAGTTGCCGAAACAATCAATAAGGATGCAGCGATAGAAAAGGATACCGCGGAGACTCCACGAATTGCGGGATCGATATTCATAGCCAGGCCCCAAAGGTTTTGAACGCTATCCATAATAGCAAGGTCGATTCATCCTCGTCGCCAGGGTATAACCTCCCTGTATCCTGCAAATCGGTGGCGCACATGAAACTACTGGTTCTACTCCTGTCTATCGTGCTCTGGTTCACTCCGCCGATAGCCGCCGCCGATACGATGACGGTCAACAATGCGAGCGGCGCCGACTCCGGCTATGCCGCCGACTCCGGCTATGGCGCCGACTCCGGCTATGCCGCCGACTCCGGCTATGGCGCCGACTCCGGCTATGCCGCCGACTCCGGCGAAAGCACCGCCAGGTACGTCGCCAAGGACACCGACATCGTGGTCTTCAACAAGAAAACTCTCAAATACCACATCCCCAGCTGCACCTACGCCAAGCGTTGCACCAAGAACTGCGTGAAAGTCAAGCGCTCCGCAGCCAAAGATCAGGGCGGCGTGCCCTGCAAAGTTTGCGGCGCCGGAGAGTAGCGTCAATCAAATTCAGACGCGCTGTCGTTGAGCATTTTTAAATGATGATTCCCGCAGAAGATGCTCAACTTGATCCTTCGCTCCCGGCAGGTTTTGTATCGGCACTTTTCCTCCACCAACTCCTGCGAGTCCAGCCAGGTTTTCAACCATCGTCCTTGTTCGATCATCGGATCCATAGCCTCCTGCATAAATTCGCAGGCATAAAGCCGCTGATGCAGGTCGACGTCGCTTGTCGCAAGCCGAAAGGGGCATCCGGTATTGATATAGGTCTCAGGACGCAGTTCCAGGAGGGTTCGAACGAGGTTTTCGTCATGTGTGTCTGAATCTTTCAACTCGTAGAAGGATTCAGGGGAGACGTTATCGTTGTAGACAAAGATCTCGTCTTCGAACGACATGGAAATGTCTTCCGAGGTTACTCGACCCATAACACCGTGCTCGAACCACAGGTCCCAGGCGACACCTGGCTCACGACTCTGCGGAACTAGAAACTCTCCTTTCTGCCAGGTGCGAATCACGAACTTCCCTTCTACGATCTCGGGAAACGCGAATAGCAGCGCGTTTCCGTCTGTATAGTTAGGTCTGAGAATCCATTTATAGGTATTATGGGACGTTTCACCATCGTTTGGTGAGCTTTGCTTGCCTGTCATATTCGGAGCTCCGTCCTCCGTCCTCTGTGCAGTCGCGATACTAATGTTCGCTCAGGGATTTTACTCGGATCATGTTTCAAGTGTCGGTTCGTACTCCGAGTGCTCCATCCCAAAGGTCCATGCCACGGCTTCGCGTGCAGTTTCGATGGTCGGAGGGACGCGCAGGAAGTATGTCCTTGTGGTCCCGTCCGGCTCCGGTGTGGAGTTGATGACTTCGACCATTACTAATGGTTCGTCGCCGGGGATTTCCTTTCGATAGAGCTTTCCCAGAGGATCCGAATCGACCAGGGAAGCACCTGATTCCTCTAAGTAACTCTCATGACCGTATCGCTCGATCATCACTCTTCGGCTTTCGACATTCTTTTCTTGCTCGAGGCGAATAATCGTGATCGACTCCGGATGAAGGAGAATTTCTTCATCAACAAGTACTCCGTGCCAGGCAAATACCTTGAATCCATCGGCGAAACTGACAGCTGGACCGTCCTCTCGATGAAGGCGTCCGGCATCATCCGTCAGTGTCGACACCGGCCAGTCGCATATGAGGCAGACGTGACCGAAAATTGAATAGCCATACACGCTTACAGCAAGGTCGAGTTCCTTCTCTGCACGCAAAGCGACTCCTCGATCGCAATCCTGGTCGTCTGTAATATCTTGATCGTGGGCAGAGAGTGCATTGTCTATCGTCTTGCCCAGGGGAGTTAGTCTTATGTTTTGAAATGCTTCGGCGAACAATGTGCTGGCCCTGCCGATTGTGTTTGTGCCGACAGCGGGCGGAAACAATGCCTCGATGAATGGCTGATCCGAGAATACCCAGTTCAGTTGCCATCCGACCTGTTTCCCGAATTCTATTCCCAGCGAATTGCGAAACGCTTCTTCCAATGGCGGCAGGGTGTGGGCCTCATGGAGCCGCGAGACCAGGAGCGAGTGGATCTGGCGCTCCATTAGGCGCCTGGCTGCAAGTCTCGGTTCCAAGTGAAGTCGCGGATCGTGACCGTTAATTATGTCCAGCCCCATCTGACTCAATTCCCAGGTATAGCCTACATCGATTTGCGGATGCTATGGAATCTTCGTTGGGGCCATGTTGAGAAGATTCCAGACGCTTCCTGATTCTGGCCGTGGCGCCAGGGTGCAAAGAACCTTCAGTCGCGTATTCCTCTCGCTCAGGATGGCAATTATAGAATCATCACTGATTTGCTCACAAATTGATTTGTACGCAAGTCGCCAGCAGGGAAGCTTCATTCGCCTTTCGAACTCACTCTTCGATCTGTTCTCTCTAATATGCTACAGCAGAATGTCCAGTATCAATGGCGCTACCACCCTCTGCCATGGGCTCTGGCAGTAGATGACTGGTGGCGGTGAAAGATTCTGTGCTTCGTAAGCCAGCTTCACGAGTTCGGCTACTTGGAAGCGTTCTATCGGTCCGGCGCTGCGAAGTCGCTCGAGAACCTCTGTAGTGAACTCTTCTCTGTTCATTTGGAATTCTCAGGAAGATGCACCGGCTGGTTTTCTTGATCGGCAAATTCTGATAGATCCTTTAGAAGATCACCTGTGCCTTTTCCAACCCACATTAGCTTGCTGGATTGTTTGATGAGACCACTTATCTCAGTTGAGCAGTCGCTCACAGTCAGCTTCGGAGCAGGTGAGTCCGCTATCAAACAATACAAGAAGGAGCATGGCTATCCGCCAACGAGTCTAAAACTTCTTGCCCCATATGGCTTGAAGAAACCTGTGCATCCTTTCAAGGTGATAGGCGGATCTGCCTATGTCTATCTCGCCTATCCATCCGGACCGTGGGCCGTTATTGTTCGCTATGGCGATGGGATCAGCTGCTGGCGGCTGTTGACCTGCAGCTCCGAGTCTCGATATCCGAGGGGTTCCAAGCTCCTGGGGGACTGGGCCGTCTGTCACGATGACTGACCGGAAGTCGCAGGAGCGGTTGGAACCCCCATCATGGAAGTATACGGGTCGCGCTGTCCCGAAGGCGTTTCGAATTGACGTTCATTTTATTCTCCGGTCGAACTCGATTTGTTTTATTCTGTAAGTAGGAGTCGTCGGCTTCCTTTGTGCAAATGACTCTCATGTCAATTTTTTTTCGATTTTCTTGATCCCACAGTCATTTGCGTTGGTGTAAATGACTGTGGGATCATTTTTTTCTAGAATTTCTTGATCTCACAGTCATATCACCACGGGTGGAGCTGGGATCGATGGCTGAGTGCGACTATGCCCTACCAGTTGAATGTGCGACCCCAGAGGAAGCCCGCGATTGCGATGATGAGTGCAATCAGCATATATGCACATGCATTGGCGATCGCCTGCCCTGATTCACTATGAACTGCGGCAATCCTTCACGCTCCGGTTGATCTCTGAGCCGATTAATTCACTAGCTCGATTATACCCACCTAGCGGGACTTGAGCAGCTCCAGGTGCTGTTTGGCTTTGGCGCCTCGCGGGTCGCCGGGGGGGCAGAGCTCGAGGTAGCGTCCGATCTCGGCGATGGCTCCTTCGCGGTCGCCGCTCTTCTCCATGGACTGGCTCAGGAGCAAGTGCGTGTTGGCGTCGTCCGGCGCCAGCTTGACGGCTTCCTTATAGGCATTTACCGCCGGCACCACATAGCCGGTTACCATCAGGACCGAGCCCAGAGTCGTGTGGGCGGTGGCGGAGCCGGGCGCCAGGCGAACGGCTTCTTTTGCCTGGGCGGTGGCCTGGGCGAAGTCGCCTTTCTTCATCAGACCGTAGGTGAGGCGCTCCCGGAGCTCGGAGCGTTTGGGATAGAGATCCACCGCTTCTTCGAGATAGCGGATGGCGTCATCGATTTTGCCTGTCGCCAGGGAGCAACTGGCAAGCGCCTTGAGCACCGAGACATCTTTGGGATTGAGCCTGTACGCGAGGTGCAGCTCTTTGACGCTCTCGTCCTTTTTGTCGATCTCATCTAGAACCCGCGCGTAGTTGAAATGATAGAGGCTGTCGTCCGGGCGGGCGGCGATGGCTCTCTTGTACATCTGCGCGGCGCTGTTCCAGTCGTCCACCATAGTGAGCGCCGCACCGTAGTCGGCAAGGGCGTCGGCATACTGCGGGTCGGCGGCGATGGCAAGTTTGTACTGCTCCAGGGCTTCCCAGAGCTTGCCTTCGGTCACGAGATTGCTGGCTTTGAGATAGGACCCCTCGGCGGAGAGGTAGGACTTCACCGAATCGGGAAGGTTCGCGACCCGCTCCACCGGTGGTGCGCCCAGCACCAGGTCCGTGCCGGTCCAGTTGGACTTCATCACCGGTATCTGGACTTTCATCCGCCCCTCCGCGCCGGTCTCCTCTTCGGTCTTCTTCCTGGCGATGTCGAAGGCTTTGTTGATCGATATCAATCCTTCTTCCTGGCGGAGAGCCGCGGTGAGGTTTCTCGAGAAGGCGCCGCTCCAGGTCATCTGGTTGGGCTGGCTGGAGGAAAGGATGATATAGCCGTTGCCGAGCATGAGTTTTTCGATGTCGAGGTTGTAGCTCTTGCTGAGCGACTTGGAGCCGGCGTCTAGCTCGGCGGCTCCGCTGTAGGCGGCCTGGAGCACGAGGAGGATTCGGTCGCAATGGACATTCTGCTTGAGGGTGCTCATCAGGGTCTGCATCGAGACGCAGGTGCCATAGATGTTGTCCAGTGCGCAGTCGTAAGAGCACAGGTAGGTGCTACCGTCGGTGGTGGGAAAACCGCTTGTCGCGACGAAGACCACCACCAGGTCGTCGGGCCCGGCGCCGTTGCCCAGGAAGTTCGAGCCGAGCGCTGACATTATGCTCTGTCTGGTGGCGTGGCTGTCCAGGAGCAATTTGACATGGTTGCGGTCGAAACGCCCGCCGTTGGGATCGATGAGATAGTCGTAGAAGTCCCGGGCAGATTGAGCCATGTCGCCGGCTTCCACTGGTTGAAGGCGGCTCTCCTTGAACTTGGAAGTGCCGATCACCACCGCCCATTTCTGCTTGATCGGTCTGTTCGTCGAACGCTCTTCCGGGTCGAGATCCTGGATCTTGGTGAACTCCACGCCTTTCACTTTCGGCAGCTCCGGTGCCGCCTGAGCCCAGACCGGTGCGCCGCTCGAGCAAGCGAGCACCATCGCCGATAGCAGTACAGGCAAGGCGGACGGCATCGGCTTGGCCGGCAGTGCTTGCTTTATGCGAGTCGGCAGTGCTTGCTTCATGCGAGGCACCATCGCTGGCAGGGAGGTGGTCCAGAGGAAGGTGCGCCTGGTCTTTTGATTTCTAATTTCCATGTTGGAGCTCGATGCTGGCGGCGATCATTGCTTGACCGATTGTCGATTGCAGGCGGACGAGGCTGCTGTCCTCGGCGTTGGCGAGCTGCGAGACAGCCTGGAAATCGTCGGGAATGATGGTAGGGGTGGGGTCATCCCAGGACAGTTTCATCCTGGTCGGGCAGAGGTCTTTGGCGCCAGACTGCTCGGGCGATACGAAGCAGGTGAGGGTGCGATTCTTGAGAGAGTCGGGGGTGACGTCGAGCTTGTCGGTTCCGAAGACCAGACCGAGCTGCTCGGTGCCCGGGTTGTTGTCGAACTGCATCCAGCCGTCGGCTGGGACCGCGTAGTCCTGACCTTTCTTGAGGAAGTTCTGGGTACCGTAGGCGGCATTGGGGAAGAGGACATCGCTCTTGCCGGTGGTGCCTTTGCGCATCACGAGGTAGGCATAGCCGTCTGTCTCGGGGATCAGGTGGAAGCGTATAGAGTCGCCGGAGCGGAATTCCATTTTGTTGTTGCACCTGTAGGTCTTGCCGTCTCTGTGCAGCTCGATCCAGTAGTTGATTTGCGGAGCTGATTTGGTGGCGATCCTGTGCTCGAATTCTTTCTTGGGCGGAGCCGGGGGAATCTTCGGCACGATAGCTATCTTCGGGCTGGCAGCAGAGCCGGTAGTACCGTCGTCGCCTATCTTGGTGTCGGAGTACGCCTGGAGCGATGCCACCACCGGCAGTTTGTTTCTTGCGCTGGCGATCTGGCTTCCCAGGGGCACGACATTGCGGTCGATCCATGTGACGACGAAGTTGATATCGTCCGGCTTGAATTGACCTTCCTCGAAGATAAGGTGCTCGGAATTCTTGCTCAGGACCATCTGGCGGTTGGCGGTGGAGAGCCGCTCGAAGAGCTTCCATGTGCCTGCCGGGCGGATGAGCTTGTCATTGGTGCCCTGTATGAAGAGCACCGGCTTGTCCTTGACCATGGACGCGGCTTCCAGGTTGTCGGACATGAAGTGGTCGAGTTGGACGAACTCTTTGGGCGAGAAGCTCGTGCGCATCAAGGGATCGTCGGTCCACTGCTTGCGCACCTCTTCTTTGTCCGAGATTTTGGCTACGGCGGTGAGAGCTACGTCTTTTATGGGCTTGCGGTAGCCTCCGAATATGGTGCTGAGCCCGGCCTTGATCCCGACCAGGGCTTCGCCGCCGGTGAGACCGAAACGATCGCGGGCCGGCACCGAGGAGATCAAGCCCTCCACGAGGTCCGGATAGAGAGCCGTGGCTCTCAGCGCCATGGCGCCGCCCATCGACTCTCCCAGGAGCACCACGGGGATGCCCGGTTGCTCCCGGCGGATTTGCTCGAGCGTTGCTTTGATGTCGACCAGACAGCCGTCGAAATCGAGCTCGGTGCGCTCGGCGATTCGCTTGGACTCGCCGAAGCCGCGCAAGTCGATGGCGTAGACGGCGATGCCCCTGTTCGCCATCTCTTTGCCGAAGGCGTCGAAGCAGCCTTTATGCAGGCTGAAACCATGCAAACAAAGTATTGCCAGGCGTGGTTTCGCTTCTCTGGGCAGCCAGGAAAGGCTGGGCGCTTCTTTAGAGGCTTTGGTGGGGAGCACGATGGCTTTGCGGCCTGTCTGATCGTCGGCGTATTCTCCAGGTGCTCCGGCTGCAGCTCCAGCTCCGGCGCTGGCTCCGGATCCGGCTTGAGCTCCAGTTCTGGCTGCAGCTCCAGCTCCGGCGCTGGCTCCGGATCCGGCTTGAGCTCCAGTTCTGGCTGCAGCTCCAGCTCCGGCGCTGGCTCCGGATCCGGCTTGGGCTCCAGTTCTGGCTGCAGCTCCAGCGCTGGCTCCGGCTCCGTTGTCCGCTGCCGCAGGCAAGTATCCCGCCTGGCAGAGCGCCAGCAGCGACAAAAACGCAGAGGACATGATTCGATTGCGGATTAGCACGGCTGGTCCCCTACCCGGACGAAACTGCTTTATTCCGGCTCCTAACAAAGTATACCCCAGCCGGGCAGACCTTCGCTTTCCCGGGGTTAACCCTGTTGCAAAGAATGTTTGGCGGGTCTAGGATGGGATTGCCGCTTTGGCACCGGAAACCCTTACTAACACTGATTTCACCAGTCTTCTCACGGACGAGATTCGCCGGGCTTCTGCCTGGCTCGGCCGTTGTCCGCCGGGCAAGACTTGTGCGTTTTACAGAGGATTTCTCTTGATTCGAGGGAGTTAAACGATGAGGATCGCAAGTCGCAGTTTGTTCTTTGCTTTGGGCTTTGTCTTGCTTGCTGGCTGTTTATGGGGGATGGTGGGTCTCGGGCGACCGGGCAATACCTGGTGCTCGTTCCAGAGGGAGCTTCCTCCCCTGCCTTCCCATTTCACAGCCGAAGACGAGTCTCTGGAGCAAGCCCGACTGAAGCTGGAGGCTGCCGAGCCGGACTTTCCGAGACATGGCTATCGAACGGACAACGCCTTGCGGCTCTACCCGATAGGTAGCGCCTTCAAGCTCGCCCGGGCTGGCAATCCCGAAGCCGAGTACCTTATGGGCTGGCTCTATGAGTCGGGGGTGGCGGGTCCCGGTGAGTTTTTCGCTCCAGGCAGCGTGCGCACGTTGATGGATGTACCGCTGTTCCAGGTGACTTATGTGCTCATGGAATCCTGGCTCAACCGTCGTCTGGAGGCGGACTGCCAGGCTGCCGGCTGGTATATGCAGGCCGCCGAGCACGGGTCTGTGGCTGCCTGTGCCGAACTGGGTCATATGTACGAGTCCGGAATCGGATTCGGACGGGATCTGGATCAGGCTGTCAGCTGGTATCAGAAAGCCGCAGGCAGGGGCGACGCATATGCCATGGTCGACCTCGGGCGGATGTACGAGCGCGGGCGAGGCGTGCCTCAGGACTACGTGAAGGCAATGGACCTCTACGAGCGGGCTTCGAATTCGGCCCGGAATTCTTCTATCGAAAGCCAGTCGAAAGCTTGTGCCGAAAGTCTCTGGGCGCAGAAGAAAGCGATCCCTTGTGAGGCGTTCCGCAAAGGGGAGAGCGATGTCGTGACCTTTGTCCGCAAGTATGGTGGCGCCGTGGAGGCGGCTGATCTGGCCGTCCTCTATGATTGCGGACCGGAAATCGAGGTGGACCGCAAGCTTGCTCTGGAGTTCTACAGGCAGTCCCTGGTTGCCAGAAAGAGCTGGTCGAATTCCAGGGAGGAAGCTCTCTTTCGCGCCGGGCTCGAGAGTCGGGTTGAGGAGCTGGAGGACTCTTTCGCGGTCGCCACCACTGCTTCTGCGGACGATAATTGCAGTGACCAGGAGGAGGAGTGAGCCCGGAATTATAAGGAGCACGGGCATTGCCGGTTTCGGAAGTCTCCCCCCGGACTTTCGTGCAAGAGCTATAATGAATGATGCGAGTTCCCGGGCCAGCGGTCACTATGTTTCTATGCAGAACGAGGAATATCACCTCCCGTAGCCGTTCGGGAAGGCTTGATATCGTCATTATCGCCCTGCTGTCCCTGCTCATTGTCGCCGGTTTGATCTATGTGATTTTTCAGATCATCGGACATTCCGAGCAGCACGTCGACGCGGTGAGGAAGACCAAAGTCAACTATGACGAGTCTCTGGACTGGCGTCCCGATGCCAAGCTGAGCGAGCAACGCATTCGCGATGATCTCGATCGCCATCCAAGCCAGAAGATGGCCGACTACAGCGAGCTGGAAGTCAATGAGACGTGCCTGAAGCTCATCGGTCGCATGTCCAAGCTTCAAGAGCTGAAGTTGACCAGGGCTACGATCAAGGATCCCTGGCTGCGCTATCTGGCTCCGCTGCCTCTGCGCAGTCTCGGGCTCCACGGCACCCCGCTCACGGACAAGGGTATTCCCTATCTACTGAAACTGCAATGTCTCACTCACCTGAGCATCGGGGATACCGATGTGACCGACGAGGGTCTCGAGATCCTTTCTCAATCGCCGACCATCACCAAGCTCGAGATAAATCTCGGGCGCTGTATCACCAATGATGGTATCAAACATCTCGGTAAGATGACCAGGCTCACTACCCTCGATATCGGGAACTCTCGCAAAGTCGACGGGCGGTGCCTTCGTTATCTCAAAGACTTGAAGAGCCTTTCCCATCTCAATATAGAAGCCATTCAGGTGAGTCCCGAGGATCTCGGTGTACTATCGGAGCTTCCGATTGCCGACCTGGACGTCGCCAACAGCGGGCTGTCGGATGCCTGTGTTCCGGAGCTGGCTAAAATCAAGACCCTTGTGATATTGGGTCTGACCGCCAGCGATTTCTCCGGTCCGAGTATCAAGGAATTCGCGCGCTTGAAAAAGCTCAGGCACCTCAGTCTCAAGAACTGTCCCAATGTCGATGAGAAGTCGGTCGAAGAGCTGAGAGCCATGATGCCGGGATGTAGCGTGAAGTATTCGCAGGAGTCGGGGTTGACCGAGAAGATCAAGAGGAACGAGATGAAGCAGGAAGTCCAGTTCCTCGAGAGCGAGGTCAAGAAGGAAATGGACAAATACAAGACGAGCGACGATTAGAAGACAATCTCGCTCCCTTCATCCTGCGTGCGGTCATTCGCTGGTTCGTCCCGGATCTTTCGAGAGCGGCTCTGCGAAGAGCTCTTTTTAATGTTCTAGCTACGTGTTTCCACCACTGCAATGCGGCTTTCGATATCAAAAGTTTGCCAGGGGTGAGTCTGGAAAGCATTAACAGGTGGTCGATACCGGGATCGTTTCTGGCGCCTGTCTCGGGAAGGTCAGGTACACAAAGGTCACAAACCAACAATAGATTGAGGTCATCGCAATCCCCGCGACCGTTGGTTTTTCGGGCTATCGAGCCTGCCGTTTCTTGAAACCCCCAGTCAAGAATTTTTTTGTCCCTTCCCCCAGTAACTGAAGCAAGACCATCATGTGGTCCGAACGTCCTTTTTCCATAGATCCCGCCGATTCCGTCAAGCCGGCCAGGAAGCTCCCTGGTGCGGAGGTGAGCGTGCCTCTTGCGGCAGAGGTGGTGGACGAGAGAGAAGACGAGAAGAAAGAGACTGACAGGCAAGACGACAGACCCGAATCCGAGGAGAGCGAATCTCTCGAAGCCGATCTCGACAGAGCCGAGCCCGACAAGACCGGGTCCGAATCAGGCAAGACCGGCGCCGAATCAGGCAAGACCGGCGCCGAATCAGGCAAGACCGGCGCCGAATCAGGCAAGACCGGCGCCGACAGAAACGACATCGACTTCACTCCAATCGATTACGGCGAGTTCCAGCCTCCCGCGGCCAGAATCGCCGGTGGTGTCAGTATCACAAATGATGGCACAGCGCGCTCGGACTACCTGCCCGAGTCTGATAGCACCGCAGGCGCTGCTTCACTCGATGCTGTTTCATCCGCCGCTGCTTCACCCGATGCGGCTTCACCCGATCCGGCTACGCCCGCCGCCGCTTCATCCGCCGCGGCTTCACCCGATCCGGCTACGCCCGCCGCCGCTTCATCCGCCGCGGCTTCACCCGATCCGGCTACGCCCGCCGCCGCTTCACCCGCGGCCGCTTCGTCCGATCCGGCTTCGCCTGCCGCAGCTTCACCTGCTGAAGCCGTCCCTGGTACTGCTTCGCTCGCCGATGCTGGTCCCGCCGCCGCTCTCTCCACCCCGGCTTCGCAGGCTGACCCCGAGCCTGCTGCCGCAAGCCAGGCTGTGTGCCGGGACGCTGTTGGACCGACGGGTATCGCTCGGGACGGCAGTCTTCTCGACGCCCTCACGCCTCCGGTCGAGATTGTGGATTTCTCCGTATCCGATCAGACCTACGGAAGCTCTCAGACTTACGCGTCCTCCGTTACCCCGCTCCTTGATCTGGGATATGGTGGGCTCGAGCGCAAAGGGCTGGTGGATGCCGAAGTCGTGGAGCCCCAACTGGACAAGAACGGTTTCTCCGACAATGTTCGACGGTCCCGGGAAAATCTCACCGAGCTCATGGAGCAGCATCTGGACGCACCGCAGCGCCAGCGCTTCCAGGTGATCCTCGACCGCTTCGAGCTGCGCGGCAGAGAGCGCGTCGAGGCGCAGGTGGCCGCCGGTCAGGATCAGAATCAGTGCATGGCGGAGTGGGATCAGAAGATCTGCCGGTCTTACGACAGCCTTGCTACCATGCTCAATCCAAACATCCCCAATGCCACCTATGATCTCAATGTCCGGGCCAAGCTGGTTGAAGCGGCGGCTTTCTCGCTTGCCTGTCCCGTGAAGGCGAACGACCAGGGCAACTGGGGCTGCTGCTGGATGATCTCGGGCGTGTTCGCCGGTGTCATCCAGTATCCCGATCGCATGTCGGACATGCTTGCTCAGCTCTCGAACACCGGCTCTTACACCGACATCGAGGGACGCTCCTGGACGCCTCCCAAGGGGTTGCTTTCCATCACCAGCCAGGGCGGCCGGTGGACTATCGAGAATTGCGGCGGAGGGCATCGCAGCCCTGTCTCCGAGATCTGGACGAGTGTCGCCGCTTACCTGTCCGAGGACGGACGCCGCACCGATCGCGGTGCCAGCGGCGGAACCGAGAGTGCCTGCAACCACGCCATGAAGAAGATCACCGGCGACACCTGGACCGTCACCTCTGAGCGGGCCATGGTCGATAAGCGCATGCAGAAGGAGTTGCTGGAGAAGGGCGCATATATATGTGTGTATCCCGGACATATGTACCTGGCTGCTCTCGAGAAGCACGGCAACGAATGGCTGGTTTGCGCCAGTCTGCAGCACGGAGACGGAGGACGCCGCGTCAACGGCACTGTCTCCGACCTGCAATCATGGACCATCACCGGCGGCCGCCGCGGCTACAACCCGGATATCAATCTGCCCGAGTGTCAGGACTCGCCAACAGGACCGATAGGCAACGACTGGCCCGGAGGAGGCGGCTACGACTGGCCGGACTTCCCCTTCCCCATCGGTCCGGATCCCTGGCCGCTACTGGGCGCCGGCAGTCTCACCGATTTCATCCTCTCCCTTCACGAAGAGCGGGACCGCCGCCTTGCCAAAGAGCGCGCCGAGGACGAAGAAGAAGAGAAGAAGAAGCGCGAGGAGCAGAGACGTCGGGAAGAGATCGAGATTGCCGAGGAGAAGGCGGAAGAGGAGCTACGCCTGGAGAAGAAGCGCATGGCGGAGCTCGAGGCCGAGCAGAAGGCTGCCCGGGAGAGACAGCATGCGGAGCTCGCTCGCGGCGAGCAAGATGGTCTAGTGCAGCAGGAGAAGCAGGGCAAGCTGCGCCAGGAGGCTGAGGTCAACCGCTTGCTGGCCATGGAGAACCGGCAATCTCCCGAAAAGGCAGGCGAGTTCATGCACAAGAGCCAGCTCGCTCAAGCGCAGATCAACACCAGTCGCCCACTCTCGACTCAAATAGTCGATCGCCAGAGCTTCAACCTGCCCAATTTCGCCAGCGCGCTGAGCGATTTGGGGTCGCACCGAAGCCCGGTGGCAAGCGAGTTGACCAACCGTCTCGAGCGTATCGCACCGGCTTCTGATCTTAAGATCAAGACGGATAAGATCAAGTATACTGGTAACCCACCGGAGTCGGCAGTGTGACCGTGACCACAACCATCGAGAATAACGGCATGATCGAGCAGCTGCGTCTGCCCGAGGCTTTTTCGCCGGCTATGTTGGCAGGCGAACAGCACCATGGCTATCTCGAGTTCAAGGGGTGCGGCTCCTGCGCGCTCATTTGCTACGAGCAGACTACACGCAAGTTTTCGGAGCATGAGACTGCTACGGTGGCGCAAGCACTTTCGCAAAAACTCGGTGCTGGGGAATCAAGAGCGATAAGCGAGGATAGCGAGCTTTTTGAGGTGCTCTGTCTCTGCTTCGTATTCGGAGGCGCCCTCACTCGCGGTGGCACCGTCATGGATGTGCCGCGGTGCTCCTGGGAATTGTATGGTGTCGAAGCGAGCACCGCAGGCAGTGCTGAAACCGGTTCCGGCCCGGCAAGAGGCTCTGCCCGGACCGTGATCGCAGGACGATTGAAGTTCCTGGATGTCTCCGGTAAGCGCAGCAAGAGAGAAGTCGTGGTCGTTCTGCCGCAGGCTCCCGGACCCGAAGGTTGCGGCTATCTCTGGCTCGAAGGCGGCTCCTCGGACATCCGCCGATTCGAGGCTAATTTCATGCAGGCGCTGGCTGCAGCGAGCTACCGTCAGAGCTGGTCGAAGGACTCCGATTTTGCCGGATACTGACCTGAACTCTCCTGGAGCTTGAGAATTCGTTCATATTACGAACAGTTTTGCTCAGGTGCCGATACATGACGCCACAGGCACTTGTCAATAGTCCATAATTCTCTGGTTACTAAGGGGAGACTACTTGATGAATCCGAAGAGCAATCGGTCGCTCACGATTTCTTTGCTTATCGTATCTGTCCTAGTTGTTCTGTTCGCCAATTGTGCCATCGCAGGCAAAGGCGGAGGAAACACTGATTCGGATGGGGATGGAATTCCCAACAACTTGGATGCCTATCCTTTTGATGCCACCAATGGCGCGGGAAGCGGCGACCAGAATCAGAACCAGGAGACGAACAATAATTCGAGCAGCTCCAGTAGCTCCAGCAGCTCCAGCGGCTCGAGCTCCAGCTCCAGCGGCTCGAGCTCCAGCTCCAGCGGCTCGGAAGAGACCTAAATTCGGCTCGGAAGAAACCTGAATTCTCACCTGAGATCCGCTGTTTCCGATTCTCACCGGTAGATTACGGATGTGCCTGCCAGGCGGTCGGATAGTCGGCGCCCCTCTCCCATGTAGAGGAGCTGATTCTCGATGAGCAGAATCACGACCGCATAGACTATGAAGCCGGACTTCAGCCAGTCCATGAACGTCCCGCTCAGCAGCGCCGGATAACCCGGTGCCAGAGCTGCTACCGACTGGAAAACGAGATACGGACCGACAATTATGAAATTTCGAGCAATCGATTGAGTCAGGCTGGCAGGACTTCCCGTCGCTCGATCGATGGTCCGCAGACCGAGAAGATGTTTACCCAGACCGGGACCTATGGGGAAGCGGTCTCGGACCAGGAAGATGAGCATTGTTATGACGAGCACCTGTGACTCCGTTGCCTGGCCGGCTCCGGACAGGAGGGACGTCGCCCAGACCAGAAGCTTCGCTATCCAGAAAGAGGCGAGAAAGTCGTATGCCCAGGCTGCGACGAATCGCCTGCCCGGAAAGGGACGAATGGTGGTCACTGGTAGACCCGGACTATCGCATGGGGTCTGGCTTTCGACCGCAGGTTCTGACTCTAGCAGATTCATCGTATAAGGCAGCAGATTGCTTGTAAGGAGCTGAATTATCGCACACGCCGATATTCTGGCTTAGACGGACCTAATCTGCTCTCTGAGATCCCGCTCAAGACCGCAGTGGTCGGATCTGAAAGAATATCCACACATTTCAAGGGGAATCTTTTAGCATGCTGTCCCTTGGTACCAGTCCGAGTTCGGTAGCCGCCCGGGGAGAATCGGCTCCTTCCTCAGGCAAGCAGTTTTTGTTCGCGAGCCTTCTGGTGCTTGCGGTGCTGGCTATGGTCTCGATGATGCACTGGTCCGGTTCGCTCTCGGCGCCGTCCTGGCGGCTTCTCTTGTTGCTGTTCGGCGGACAGTGGTTGCTTGGTGCCGTTAGCACAGTGCGCGGCGGGACCAGCCTTTTCATCGAGCGTGCTTACCTGGCGGCCAATGCTATCCGGCTGCTTTTTCTGCGGTTGACAGGCAGACATGGTCTCTGGGCGCTGTTCGAGCCGGGGCGGGCAGCGCACGAACGGTCGAGCTTGCTGCCGGATCGAGAGCGGACGAGTTCGCTCCCGGGACCGAGCCTTCTTCCCGAGCAAGAGCGGACGAGCCTGCTCTTCTGGATCGTCAAGCTGATATTCATTCCTTTTATGATCACTGTTGCAACAAACCAGACCGAGCGGCTCTGGCCTTTGATCGCATCGGGGCAGATTTTGCAGGGGCTCTTGCCGGTGGCGCTAGTCTATTCGTTCTGGCTGATGCTTATGGATTTGATTGATACCGCCGTTGCCACCATCGGCTATTCGGTAGAAAGCGATGAGCTCGGCAACCGAGTGCGCTCAGTGGATACGTCACTTGTGGGATGGGCTGCAGCGCTCCTCTGTTATCCGCCCTTGAACTGCTTGCCCAGGGCGGTCATTCCTGTTCATGCCTCTCCGTTTTTCAACGCCACCGGCAGCTCCTGGGACATACCGGTGATGCTCGTCCTCGCTTCCCTCGCCACTCTCTTTACGCTAGCCACCCTGAGCCTCAATGTTCATTTCTCGAACCTCTGCCACCGCGGTCTGGTCACCGGCGGTCTCTATTCGGTCGTTCGCCATCCTGCTTATGCCACCAAATTACTCTCTTGGGCTGTGGTCATAGCCTATATCACCGGTGCCAATCCCGCGGTCTGGTGCGCCTTCGCCTGCTGGGTGGGGATCTACGCCACCCGCGCCATTACCGAAGAGCGCCATCTGAGCCGGGTCGACCCGGAGTATGCAGAGTATTGCGGGCGTGTCCGCTGTCGATTCATCCCCGGCTTGATCTGAGGAAGCTTACGTGTCCAGGCTTGCAACAGCGACGGAAAACCGCGAGCCGATCTCAGGCTGCGAAACCGGCTCGAGCTCGCAAGGTCTAGACTCTCATCAAGCTGCGGCACCTGGAGCCGAGTCTAGTGAGTCTCACGGCCGAGCAGACCGCCAGCCCTTGAGCGCGCTCATGGCTGGTGAGGCTCCGGTCAGGCTCATGGCGCTATTGCTCGGTGCAGTGTTCGGTCTGTCGGCACCGGGCTTCGACCAGTGGTATCTCGCCTGGTTCGCTCTGGTTCCCCTTCTGGGGCTATGTATCAGCGCCGGCGAACCATGGCAGGCTGGCGTCAGGGGTTGGTACTTCTTCATGGGGTACGACCTGGTCTATATGCACTGGTATCTATCGATTCGCGAAGAGATTCTCGCTGGTGCTTTCAGCTCTTTCCCGCTCTTCATGAAATCAAGTTTCTGGCTGATGATGTCAGCCTGGCAGGCGCTTTTCGCTTCGATATTCTGCTGCGTCCTGAAGGCTCTGCCACTCACCGGAGGATGGCTGCCGGAGAGATCGAGATTGGACGGTCGTTTTTGCTTCCCGAGTTTTGTCGCTGTTCCCTTGCTCTGGCTCCTGATCGACCGGATGTGCAACAGCCCCGCACTTCTGGGTGTTCCGTGGACGGCCCTGGAGTATAGCCAGTACAAACAACTGGCGATATTGCAGAGTGCCTCTATATTCGGTGGCGCCGGACTCGCTTCCTCTATCATCCTGGCGAATCTCGCTCTTTTGGGAGTGATCGGTTTTGGCAGCCCGTCATTGCGCCCGCTGTCTTATCGGAGCGCCTCGTCCCTGTGGCTCAACACGGCGCTGGCCGCTGTATTTCTTGTCTCTGTCTTTTGCTTTGGAAACTGGCGTCTAGAGAGCGAGTTGGCGAGTTCGCCTGCAAAGAGAACCTTGATCGTCAGCGCGGTACAGTCGGGTGTCTATCCCGGAAATGTCGATGCCGATTATGGAGCCCAGTACCGGGCCCATGAGCGGCTGTCTAGCGCCAGCCCGGCTGGCAGTGTCTGTGTCTGGCCCGAGTGGTCCTTTCCGGTCGTATTCAGTATCGCGCGGAAGTTTGTCCAGGATACCGCCAGGGTTCCTGCCGGACGCGACCAGAGCTGGATTATCGGTTGTGTCGATCGGGACCGAGAGAGCCGCGAATTCAATTCGATATGCGCCATGGATCGCAAAATGGGTCTTGCGCCGGTGCCGTATCACAAGCGTTATCTCGTTCCCTTCGGCGAATTCACTCCGGACTGGGTACGTCACACGCCCCTGGGATTCCTGCTCTACGGGCCTGAAGGCAAGTTCGAGAACTCTGTTGCCGATCGCTCTACAGTGGTTTTTCCGATGAGTGATGTCGCCGTCGGTCCTCTGCTTTGCTTCGAGTGTCTCATGCCCGGGCTGTCCGTCGATAATGTCAGAGGCGGCGCGCAGCTGCTGGTCGACTGCAGCTACACAGGCTGGTTCGAGAAGTCCATTCTCGGTGATCAGATGCTGGCACAGTGCGCTATGCGTGCTGCCGAGAACCACCGCTCATTCGTTTTTGCCACTACCCTGGGACCTTCGGCGATCATCGATTCTACCGGGCGTATTCTGCGTCGATCGCCCCGAGAGGAGCCGAGCCTGATCGAGGCGGAGGTTCCGGTGGAGAGCGACATTACCCCTTTTACTCGTTTCAGCTTCTGAGGGGACGATGAGACTGCTCGACCGATACATTGTTACCGAGTCCTTGAAGCTTCTGCTCGTCGGAGCTGTGGTTATTCTCGGTGTGTTCTTCGGGACCGTCGAGTTTCAAAATTGTCTCGATATGATGAATGCCTTCGGGTTGCCACTACAAACGGTGCTTTCCGTGACACTGCTGCAAATGCCCACAGGGATCGTTTATTGTCTCCCAGCCGGAGTTCTGGTCGCGACCATGTTCCTGCTCATACGCCAGCACAACGATTCCGAAATAATCGCTCTCGAGGTTTCGGGCGTGCCCCTCGGTCGGATCATGCTTCCCTATCTGGTGATGAGTATCATCGCCTGCCTGTCCGTTTTTCTTCTGACCGAGTTTGTCGCTCCGCAGGCCAGGCTGCTCTCCGAGAAAATGATGATGCTTGGAGTTTACGGCGCCGCCTGTCCTTTCTCTGCTCGCACTTCGATAACGCACCAGACTGTCGATGGCAATATCGACCAGCAGTTGCTCTTCGGAAGACCCCGCGGCAACTCTCTGCAAGGTTTCGTGGCTCTCAAACACGGCGATGGCGGTGCAATCAAACTGATCTGGGCGGAGGAGGCGCAATGGAAGTCCGGATTCTGGAACCTCCGGAGCGGTCGCGTATTCGACTTCTTCGGCGACAGCAAGAGCACCGGTTCATCGGGCAAGAGCATAGGTTCAGACGGCAAGAGCACCGGTTCATCGGGCAAGAGCATAGGTTCAGACGGCAAGAGCACCGGTTCATCGGGCAAGAGCACCGGTTCATCGGGCAAGAGCAC
>Ga0226835_1000519_pt1 | contig 40372 bp, 31 predicted proteins | sample LAC_MetaG_1_FD_163627 | JGI IMG/M metagenome (GOLD analysis project Ga0226835, IMG submission 163627) | Anaerobic ammonium oxidizing microbial communities from anammox membrane bioreactor (MBR) in UC Berkley, California, United States -... | ecosystem: Engineered > Bioreactor > Anaerobic >...
TCCGGGTCCACATGCGTCACGCCCGCCCCACCTACGGGTCGTTCCTCGATCCGGCCTACGGCGGCGGGGTGCTCTTCGACCTCGGGGCGCACGCGGTGTGGTGGGCCCTGGCCCTCGCCGGCTTCGCACCGGTGACGGAGGTCGACGCCGAGTTGGAGGCGACCGCCGACGGCGAGAGCGACGATCACGCGGTGGTGCGGATGCGCACCGGCGGCGGCCCTCCGCTCACGGTCGAGGCCTCGTGGCGCCGGGCCCCGGATGACGGAGAGGACTCCGGCGCGGTGGTGGAGGGCGACGCCGCCCGCCTCGAGGTGGTGCTCGATCCGTGGCCGGCGCTGAGGCTGGTCAGCGGCGACGAGACGACCGAGCTGACGTGGGACGACCCGGCCGCGGGCACGACGGGCGGCGTGACGGGGCACTACGGCTACCTTCCGGAGCTCCGGGCGTTCCTGCACGACATCCGCTCGGGCGTGGCACCCCAGCCCGACGCCGCCGTGGGTCGGTCGGTGCTCGAGGTGATCTGCGCGGCGTACGCGGCGGCGGGGGCCGGGGGATCGGTGAGCCTGCCCTTCGAGGGGCCGCGCGATCTGACCCCCTACGAGCTCTGGCGGGGCGGCGGCTGACGCCACCCCGCAGCCGGCGCTCCGGGCCCGTTCACCGGCGCCCGAGCGGTGGGTAGGAATAATCGGTTGACCACCCCGGGGCGGGCCTGGTTTCCTGGTGGGGCACCAGCGGTGGTCCCCGGCGCACGGCGCCGGGGCCCGAACCCCGAAAGAGGCCCCCGGACATGTACGCGACCCCGGCTCTCGACGACCGTCTCGTCGCCGGCTTCGCGCGTGCCGGTGCCCGGTTCGTGGCCGTTTCGGGGTCGTCGTGGACGTACCGCATCCACAAGCACGACGACCCCGTACGGGCCCGGCCCCTGGTGATCTCGCCGTAGCGCTCCGCTACCCCGATCGACACCCAGGCCGCCGGGACCTCCCCGGCGGCCTTCTCGTCGTCCGCCACCGTTCGACCGCCCGCCCCTCCGCCCATCGACCCGCCCACCCGGTATCCGGCCCGACCCGACGAAGCACCCGAGAGCGAGAGGAGAACCCCATGATCATCCTCGAGCCCACCGAGACGGACACCGAGGCCTGGCGGGCCGACGCGCGCTGCCGCGACGGCGCGGCTTCGCTGGTCGCGCTGTTCTTCTCCGACGACCGGGACGACATCGGCCGGGCCAAGGCGTTCTGCCGAGCCTGCCCCGTCCGGCGGCCCTGCCTGGAGTCGGCCCTCGAACGGGAGGAGCCGTGCGGGGTCTGGGGTGGCGAGCTTGTCGCCGACGGACGGGTCCAACTCGAGATCCCGCGCCGCGGCCGTCCTCCGAAGGTCCGCCGCCCCGACCCGTACTTCGACCACTGGTCCGAGGGCCTGTCCGCGTAGCGCCGCGCCCGCGCGGACAGGCCCCGCGACCCGGCTCCGACGGCCGGGGAGGGATGGCGCCGGTCCGGTACCCTCGTGGGTCCTACGGGCGTTTAGCTCAGCTGGTAGAGCGCCTCTCTTACAAGGAGGAGGTCGGCGGTTCGAGCCCGCCAGCGCCCACCGGGGGGACCGCCGGACGGGCGCAGGCGAGCATCCCGGCCCGCGGCCCGGCGGGGGCCGCCGTCCGCTCGATGCTCCGCCGCCGACCCGACCACCTCGGCGATCACCGGGTCCCCGGTCAGCCGGTGTACCGAGCCCCGGCGACGACGGCCCGGGCGGGAGGCGCCGCGGCCGGTGGCGCCGTCGTCTCGGGCGACACCGCGATCGTCGACGGCGCCGGGCAGGGCGCCATCCTCTGGCCGGCGGCATCGCGGCGGCCGGGCGGGCTCTCCGGGTCCGGGGTCGCGGCTTCACCGCTGGCGGGCCCGGTGACCGACTCGACTATCGGTCGGAGGAAGTCGTTCTGGTTCCAGGACGCGGGTGGCCGGGTGCCGGCGTCCGGCGAGAGCCCGGCGGGCGGGTACCGCCCGAAGAGGTTGGGATCGGCGACCGGCGGGCACCAGCTCTTCGTGTAGTCGCCGTTGCGGACCACGACGAGGTCCAGGCTCGGGATCACGTACGTCCACTGCCCGTCGAAGCCCTGCGCGTAGTAGATCCGGCCCTCGACCTCGGGCATGGTGCCGATCCACCACAGGTTCCCGTACCCGCCGTCGGAGTTCTCGGTGGGTTCGAAGGAGGCCCGCACCCACGATTCCGGGAGCACCTGGGTGCCGTTCCAGCTCCCGTTGCGGAGGTAGAGCAGGCCGATGCGGGCGAAGTCGCGGCTGGGCATGTCGAGGCAGCAGTACGTGAGGGTGTGGCCCTCCGCGTCGCGCCACCACTCGACCTGCCGGATCCCGAGGGGATCGAAGAGGTACCGCCGCGCGAACTCGTCGGCCGGCATGCCCGTCGCGGCCTGGAGCACGCCGGAGAGGAGCATCGTGTCGCCGCTCGAGTAGTGGAAGCGGGTCCCCGGGGCCGCGGTCAGGGGACGGCTGCGGGCGTATTCGAGTTGGTCGGCCGACAACCCCATCCGGATGATGTCGGACTGCTCGACCGCGCTGACGTTGTAGTCCTCGTTCCAGTCGAGGCCCGACTCCATGTGCAGGACGTCCTGGAGCGTGATGGCACCCTTGGCCGTGCCGGCCCACTCCGGGAACCACGTGGACAGGGGTTCGTCGACCGAGGCGATGTGACCCTGCTCGATGGCGATCCCGATGAGCGCACTGGTGACGCTCTTCGCCATCGACCAGCTCGCCGCCCAGGATTCCGGCCCTTCGCCGGGCGCGTACCACTCGTCGACGATCCGGCCGCCCCGGACCACCACCACGCCCTGTGTGTTCCGGCCGGCGCGGAAGGCGTAGTCGCGCGCGCCCTCGAGCACCGTGGCGTCCATGCCCGCGGACGCCGGGCTCGTCGTGTCCCAGCCGTTCGACGGCGGGCCGGGCGCGGCGACCCCCGGAGCCGGGGCCGAGACCCATGCCGTGACCGTGACGAGCGCGGCGAGCGCCGCGACCCGGAGCCGCGGCGACGACCCCTGTCGCCGGAGCCGCGATCGGCGGCGCTGCCCGGTGCTGCGATCCATGTCGCCTCCCGCTGTAGCGTGGTCCGCGCCGGTCGACGGGTCTCCTCCCGCCCGGTGAGCACGTGACCGTTCCTGGAGCGAATGGTACATGTCGGGCGTCGGTGCCCGCGGCGGCGGCGCGTTCCGGTCGCCGAAGCCGGGCCGACGCCCGGAGCCCGGCGGGGTCGCCGCGGAACGACGACGGTCGGAGACGTGTGACATGCGTCTCTTCGCTCGACGTGCTCGGGGCCCTAAGGTCCCGCCATGCCGGACATCGCACAGCGCTGGACGTGGGAGCGCTCGCTGCGCCACTCCCACTGCGGTAACTGCATCGCCAACTGCGGCTACCACCTCTACACCACCGACGGCGAAGCCGTCTTCCAGGAGGTGTCGGGCGACATGCCGGCCCGGCCCGGCGTACCCGACTACAACCCCCTGGGCTGCCAGAAGGGGACCGTCTGGCACACCCACCGCGACACCGGCGACCGGGTGACCCATCCCCTGCGGCGCGTCGGGGAGCGGGGCGGAGGGCAGTGGGAGCGCATCACCTGGGACGAAGCCCTCGACGCGGTGGCCGACGCCATCATCGACGCCCACGAGGAGGAGGGCGCGACCTCGGTGATGATCGACGAGGGTCCCCAGGGGGGGACGCTCACGTCGATGGGTCGGTCACGGTTCGCGTCGGCGATCGGCGCCGTCGCCCTCGACGGCAACTCCACGGTCAGCGACGTCCACCTCGGGCACTACATCACCTTCGGTGGGGTCCTCGGCGGGTCGGCCGCCGACGACACGTTCCGCTCCGACGTGATCCTGATCTGGAACGCGAACCCCGCCTTCACCCGCATCCCGTACTTCCACTTCCTCGCCGAAGCCCGCTACCGCGGGGCGACCGTCGTGCTCATCGCGCCCGACTACAGCCCCTCGGCGATGCACACCGACTACCACGTGCCGATCACCCCGGGCACCGACACCGCGCTCGCGTTGTCGATGTGCCGGGTCATCATCGACGAGGGCCTCGTCGACCGGGGGTTCGTGTGCTCCCAGACCGACCTGCCGTTCCTGGTGATGCCCGACGGCCGCTTCCTGCGGGAATCCGACGTCGAGCCGACGGGCCGGGCGGACCGCTTCTACGTGTGGCGGGCCGGGGCGCTCGCGGCGGCCGACGCGACGCGCCTCGACGATCCCGAAGCCCCGACCGACGTCGAGCTGGAGGGGGCCCACGAGGTCACCCTTGCCGACGGCCGCACCGTCGAGGTGCGGTCCGTGTACGACCGGCTGGTGGAGCGCCTGCGCGACTACGCGCCCGAGCACGCCGCCGCGGTGTGCGGCGTCCACGCCGACGTGATCCGTATGCTCGCCCGGCTGGTCGCCGGCGGCCGGACCCGCCTCTACAACGGGCTGGGGTCGTGCAAGCACTACCACGGCGACCTCATGGAACGGGCCATGGACCTCGTCCTCGGCCTCACCGGCAACTGGGGCCGCCCCGGGGCCGGCTGGGACACCTACATCATCGCCCTCATCGACGGCGAGGTTACGGGCCTGCTGAAGCGGGCGGCGGGCGAGTCCGACGCCGAGGCCGCGCTGTCGGGGATGGACGCGCTCCTCGACGCCATGAAGGCGTCCGATCCGGCCATGACCGACGGCCGGGCCATCCAGCAGATCATGCGCCACGGCGCGGCGGGGGGCACCACCACGCCGCCGGCGTTCTTCCTCTACTACCACTGCGGCTTCGACGAGGTCTGGGACCGCGAAGGTTGGGGTGACAGCCCTCGTCCCATCTCGGAGTACGTGAAGGAGGCGCGCAGCCGCGGGTGGTGGGGAGGTGTGGTGCGCCCCGAACCCGACACCGTGCCGCAGGTGATGATCCAGGTCGGCACCGACACGCTGCGCCGCACCCGGGGCGGCCAGCGCCAGATGCTCCGCCACCTGTGGGACGACCTCGAGATGATCGTCCTGGTCGACTTCCGGATGAACACCACCGGGATGTACGGCGACATCGTCCTTCCCGTGGCCGTGGAGGGCGAGCGCCTCGACCTCCACGCCCCCAACAGCCACTCGTGGGAGCGGATGCTCTCCGACCAGGCCTTCGAGCCGCGCGGTGAGGCCCGTAGCGACTGGCGGATCTTCAAGGACCTCTCGGCCGCGGTCAGCCGGCGGGCCGCGGAGCGGGGCCTCACCGACTTCTCCGACGGGCGGGGCGGGCGGCGCACGTACGCGAGCGTCGCCGACGGCTACACGCTCGGGGGCACGATCACCACCGAGGAGGCGGCTCTCGACGACGTCCTCGCCGACAGCGTCCTGTCCGGGAACCTCCCCGAGGGGACCACCGTCGCCCGCCTGCGCGAGACGGGGTGGGTCAGGCCGGACCGCCTGCCCCGGGCGGTGGGGGGGACCATGGCCTCGGAGCTGCACCCCGACGAGCCGTTCGTGGCGTACCGCGACCACGTGGAGAAGGGGACCCCGTACCCGACGCTGACCGGCCGGGCCCAGTTCCACATCGACCACCCCTGGTTCCTGGAGGCCGGTGAGGAGCTGCCGGTCCACAAGGATCCGCCCCCCATGGGCGGCGACCACCCGTTCCAGCTCACCGGCGGCCATCCGCGCTGGAGCATCCACGCCACTAACACCACCAACCCGCTCATGCTCGAGACGACCCGCGGCTACCCCACCGCGCAGATCCATCCCGCCGACGCCGCCGAACGCGGCATCGGCGAGAACGACTGGGTCCGCATCTGGAACGACCTCGGCGAGCTGAAGGTGCACGCCAAGATCTCGCCCGGCGTCCGCCCCGGCCAGGTGGTGCTCTACGCCTCGTGGGAGCCATACCTCTACCCCGGGTGGACCGACGTGACCGCGGTGGAGCCGGGAATGGTCAAGTGGTTGCAGTTCGCCGGCGGCTACGGGCACCTGGGCTACGCGGCGATGATGTGGCAACCGACGCAGTCGGACCGCCTATACCGGGTCGAGATCGAGAGGGTGGGGGCCGCCGACGGGTGATCCCGACAAGCCGCCGGGGAGGCGCATGATCGCGCCCTCGAGGTCGGCGACCTCGCGAACGAGGGCCGGTCCGGGGCGGCGGGCGAACACGAACACGCATCGCGTCACCGGGCGGCCCGTGGCGGCGACCACGGCATGCGCGTACGCCGCGCCCTGGGGTGTGTAGCGCTCGAGGGCGGCGTCGACGGCGGCCGGGTCGGCCAGGTGGTCGGTCTTGTAGTCGACGACCACCAGGCCGTCGGCCGTGTCGACGAGGAGGTCGACCACCCCCTCGACCACGACGTCGCCGAGCGGAGCGGCGACCGGCACCTCCCTCCACCACGGGCCCGCGGCGAGGAGCTCCGTGATCGCCGGGCAGGCGATGATGCCGGCCGCCAGCTCCTCGACCTCGGCGGCGCGTTCGGGGATCCCCTCGGCCTCGGCCTGCTCGGAGGCGAGGCGGGCCAGGTCGGTGGCCGGCGGGAGATCGACGTGCTGGAGGACGGCGTGGACCGCCCGCCCGATCCGGGTGCCGGCCGCGCCGCGCCCCCGGCCGGGGGCCCGTCCCGGGGGTGCGGGCTCCGGGTGCGTGGCGGTGGTGCTCGCGTGGACGAGCCGCGTGGCCGGGACCGTCGCCGGCCGGTTGGCCTCCTCCAGGAGCGCCCGGCGCTCGCGGAGCCAGTCGTCGTAGTTCTCCGCGGTCGGGGCGACGGCCCGACCCCGGGGCCCTGGGTGGGGCTCGCGCCCGGACCTCCCGGGTGGTGGTCCCGGCTCGCGACGCTCGGCCGGCGCGTCGCCGAACGGGGCGTGGAGGCCGTGGAGCGTCGCCGCGTGGGAGGGCCGCCCGGCGGGGTGGTGGAGGCTCACGAGGAGGTGGTCGCGCGCCCGCGTGGCCCCGACGTAGAGGACCCGGACGCGTTCGGCGACGTCGAGGGCGTCCTCGGTGGCGCCGAGGGCGTCGTAGCCGGCGGTCGCCACCCGCGATCCCGCCGAGGTCGATCCGAGCGCCACCTCGTAGCCCCCGCCCGTCCGCCACCGGACCGGGCCCGGACGCGGGCGCTCGGAGGCCTGGAGCCCGGCGAGCACCACCACCGGGAACTCGAGCCCTTTGGCGCCGTGGACGGTCAGCAGACGGACCGCGTCGTCGTCGGGCTCCGAACCCGGCGACTCCAGGGCCTGGGCGCCTTCGTCGCAGCGCGACGCGGCCCACTCGACGAACTCCCGGTGCCCGGCCCCGCCCGCGTCGTCGAAGGCGCGGGCCGCGTCGAGGAGGAACCGGTAGCGCCGCCAGTGGTCACGCGGCCGCCGGCGGCCCAGGGCGACCGCGAACAGGCGGCGCCGTGCGATCACCGCGGCGACCGTGTCGCTGACGCGCTGCCATCGGGCGTCCAGGTGCAGTTCGTGCAGGGCTGCCGTCGCGGCCACGACCGGGTGCGAGCCGTCGAGGCCGGGCGGGGCCGGCTCCCGGTAGTCGAACCGGCCGCCGGCCCGGCGGAACGTGAGGAGGTCGTCGTCGCCGCACCCGAACGCCGGGCTCCGCAAGGCCCCGACCACCGCGACCTCGTCGGTGGGGTCGTCGAGGGCCGTGATGATCCCCACCAACTCCCGGACCTCGGGGGAGTCGAACACGAACGACCGGCTCTCCACGCGGGCCGGGATCCCGGCGGCCTCCAAGGAGGTCTCCAGCGCGCCGAGGACGTTGCGGGCCGGTATGAGGATCGCGACGTCGCGGTAGCGCGCCGGGCGCAGCTCGCCCGTCGACGGGTCGGTGACCTCCCAGCCGCAGGAGACGACCTCGTGGACCGCACCCGCCACGGCGTCGGCCTCCACGTTCCGCACCTCGCCGACGGACGCGTCGAGCGGGCCGCCGAACACGATCACGGGCGGGGCGGCCGTGCCCGTGGGTGGGCGGTGGGCCGTCAACGCCCGGTGGGGGGCCTGCACGCCGGGCTCGGCGCCCTCGAGGAGGCGGGCGAAGACGTGATCGACCCACTCCAGCACCCCGGGCACGGACCGGAAGTTGACCGACAGCTCGCGCGCGCCGCCGGCGAGGAGATCCTCCATGCGGTCGTAGACGCCGAGGTCGGCGCGCCGGAACCGGTAGATCGACTGGGTGGGATCACCCGCGACGAACAGGCGCCCCGGCTCGGGTCGGGTCGTGTCCCACGCACGGTGGCCCGCCCCGGGATCACCGGAGGTCAGGAGCAGGGCGAGCTCCGCCTGGAGCGGGTCGGTGTCCTGGAACTCGTCGATCAGGAGCCGGCGGTATCGCGAGGAGCAGGAGCGCCGCACTCCGTCGTCGCGGCGGAGCAGGTCGCGCGCCACCACGAGGAGGTCCTGGAAGGTGAGGACGCCCTCGCGAAGCCGTTCGGCGGCGAGGACGGTGACCAGATCGTGTAGCCGGGAGAGCAGGCGATCGAAGACCGCGGCCCGCTGGTCGAGGAGGATCCGGTCGACGGCCGCGCCGAGGGCGGCGGTGTGCTCCCGTGCCGCGTCCACGTCGGGCCAGTTGGCCTTCCGGCCCCGTCTGGCCACCGCGGCGCGGGGGCACCCGTCGAGCACGTCGAGCAGGTCGAGGGCCGAGGAGTCGTCGGGCTCGCCGGCCGGCGGGTGCGCGTGGTCCAGGGGAGCCAGGGCGGCGAGGAGCGCCTCGGCGTGGAGCGCGAGGCGGTCCGACGGATCGCCGCAGCGCGCCAGGTCGCCGCGCACGACCTCGCGCCGGGCGAAGACCTCCGTGAGGTCGAGGTCGGGCAGCGGCCGGAGGGTGGTGGGGCTGTCGCCGAGGCGATCGGTCTGGTCCCAGATGGCGAGGGCCACCGCCCGCAGCGACGGCAGCCGGATGCCGAGGGCGTGGGCCCGCAGGAGGGTCGACCGCCACTCGGGTTCGGTCGTGAGGCTCTCCACGAAACCGGTCCAGTGGCGGTCGAACCACAACGACGCCTCGACGTCGTCGAGGATCCGGAACCGCGGCGGGAGCCCCGCCTCCAAGGGGTGCTCGGCCAGGATCCGCTGCGCGAAGCCGTGCAGGGTGGTCAGGGTGGAGGTGTCGATCTGGGAGCGCGCCAGGCGGGCCCGGGCGCGGGCCGCCGGCGGGAGCGTGGCGTCGCCCGCCGCGTCGTCGAGACGTGATCGGACCCGGTCCCGCAACTCGGCCGCCGCCGCCTCGGTGAACGTGATGGCGGCGATCTCGTGGAGCTCTGCGGTGCCGGAGGTGACGAGGGCGACGATCCGGCCGACGAGCGCGGTGGTCTTGCCCGTGCCCGCCCCGGCGTGCACGAGGAGGGTGAGGTCGAGGCGACCGGCGACGTCGTCGCGGGCCGCCTGGTCGGCGGGCGGCCCGGACCCCCCGACCCGGGGCGCGTCTTTCGCCGGTTCGCCGGCTTCGGGCGGCCCGCGGTGGCCGGGGGCGGTCACGCCGGCTCCGTGCCCGGCCCCGCCGTGCTCTCCCGGGCGCTCAGACCGACGTAGGGGGCGGCCGCGGGATCGAGGCTCTTGCGCTCCCACGGAGCGCCGCGGGTGGCGGCGCAGAGGCGCCGGTAACCGCACGCCGCGCAGCTCGAACCCCGGCCCGATCGGCGCGCGTCGTCGGCGACGGCGGGGTAGAGGCCGTCGGACATCGCGCCGACGATCACCGCCACGGGCTCCTCGAGGCGGCGGACGATATCGGGGCCCACGGCGTCGAACCCGCTGAGGTCGGGGCGCCGCCGGGCCGAGGGGCCGACCGGCCAGTAGAGCGCGGCCGGTGGAGCGCCTTCCGCCCCGGTCCCGTCCCCGCTGGCGCCGCCGGTGCCGCCGGGCGGCCGGGCCGACGCGGCGGCGATGGCGTACGCGGGGAGCTGGAGGCCCGTGCCGCGCGCCAGGGCTTCGGAGGCGCCGGCCCGGGTCGAGCGGCCGGTCTTGTAGTCGTAGACCACCAGGCGGCGGCCGTCGGGGGATCTGTCGATCCGGTCGATGCGCCCGCGTAGCGCCACCGGCCCCCGGGAGGTGGCGATGGTCGGTCCCGGGAGGGGATCGGAGGGCCGGCCGAACCCGACCTCCACGCCGTCGGGGTGCGGGACGACCCCCAGCGTGCGCCTAACCTCCTCGTCGGCGTCGAGGAACTCGACCGCGCTGCGCACGATCCGCCGCCGTTCGACCTCCCAGGCCGGTGACCGGTTCGCCGGGCCCGTGCCCCCTCCCCGGTCCGGGCTGCCGGCCCGCCACCGGTGTTCGTGCCGGTCGCAGAGCCGCTCGGCGATGTCGTGCATCAGGCCGCGCTCCCGTCGCGTCCAGGGTTGGCCGGGGTCGACGCGGGGAGGGACGGCGGCGATGAACTCGGCGAGCACGGCGTGCAGGAGCATCCCCCGGTCGGCCGGGCCGGGCCCGCTCGCGTCGGGCGGGGATCCCGGTTCCGCGACACCGAGCACGTCGTGGAGGAAGGAGCGGAACGGGCAGGCCGCCCAGCGTTCGAGCGCGGTGACCGGCACCGAGACCGGCCCGGCGGCACCGAGCTCGCCGGCGGTCGTCGAACCCGGCGTGTGCGGTCCGCACAGCCCGTCGAAGCGGGTGAGGTGGTGCGAGGCCCGGCCCCGCGTGAGCTCGATACCCGCCGCCAGCCCGGGGCGCGCGACGACGATCGGATGCTCCTCGAGGCGACGGCCCGCCGATCGCCACCGGTGCAGCGCCCGCAGCTCGGCCTCCACGATCGATGCCGGGCATGCCGATCCGGCGAGGGTCTCCTCGAAGGAGGAGACGAAACGGAACCACGGGAACGAGGACGTGGCCCCGAGGGCGCCCGCCGTGAGCGGGCGCCCGGCCCGTAGCGACGCGGCTTCGATCAGCCATGGCGACGGCAGGTGCCGCCGACCGGAGCGGGAATCGCCACGCGGAAACGAGAGGATCACGTTCGGGGCCGAGGTGACGGCCAGGAGGTGGTGGCGGCGAACCGCCTCCACTCCACCGGAGGCGAGCGGCGCCTCCAGGAACGGGTCGGGCGCCGGCCGGGGTGGGTACCGTCCCTCCGCCATGCCGACGACGGCCACGGTGTCGAGAGCGGCGCCGGACGTGGATCCGAGCGGCCCCACGAAGATGCCCTCCCCGAAGCGGGCCCCGCCGCCGCTCGGTGCCGCGAGCTCCTGGTCGATCTCCGCGCGGAAGGCCGCCAGGTCGGCGGGCAGGCCGATCCGGTCGATGGCGGCGATGGCATCGAGCGCGAGGTGCAGCCGGTGGAGCGACTCGACCTCCGGCTCGGGCCACGGATCCGGGCTCCGCTGCGCGTCGAGGTACGTGTCGAGGAGCGACCGGGCCCAGGTCGCCAGGGATGCCCATGTGGCCGGCACCGGCGGTTGCAGTTCGGCGGCCAGGCGCTCGACGAGGTGGTCGGGGCCCGACCCGCCTGGGCCGCGGGGGAAGGCGCCGGGGTCGGTGGCGGGAGTGCCGGCGAGCCATCTCTCGATGCCGAACGGGTCGGGTCCCTCGGCCGCGAGCTCCAGGAGGCCCACCAACGCCCGGCCGGCGACCGAGTCGCCCAGGCGCCGGGGGCCGGGCCCGTGGCGGAGGACACCGGCCTCGGCCAGGACCTGGTCCGCGATGGTGGCGTAGGGCTCCGGGTCTGCGTAGAGGATCGCCATGTGGTGGAAGGCCACCCGTCCGGACGACGCCCGGGCGAGCATCAGGCGGACCGACTCCCGGATCTCCTCCTCGGGATCGGGCGCGCTCACGATCAGCGGGCCGGTCGCCGCCCCGGCACGGCGCCCGGGCGGCGGATCGGACCCGCCCGAGACCGTCGTGCCGGTGAGGCGCTCGAGGGTGCCGGCCAGTGCGAGGACCGGCGCGTCGGCGACCGGATCGCCGGTTGTGGCCAGCACCGCGCTCAGCCGGCCGAGCTCCGCCAGCCGGGCCACCAGCTCCGTCTCGGCCGGCGACAGGGTGCCGGGGAGGTGCAGCACCACGTGGCCGGCGTCGAGCGTGTGCGGTTCGCCGGCCGCCACGGCGGCCGCGGCCGACCGGGCGCGGTCCTCGGCGTCGTGGTGACCGCCGACGACGCCGCGGTACGTGGCGTAGATCGACCGCACCTCTGCGTAGCGATCGCGGGAGGGTACGGGCAGGTCGGCGGGGCCCAGGCGGCGCAGCCGGCGGAACGCGGCGAGCAGGCCGCCGGCCGCGGCCTCGGATCCGAGCGGCCCGAGGCGACCGGAGTGCCGCCCGAGCGCGACGCGCACCGCGGCCCGCTCGACGGGTGGCGTGAGGGGCGGGCGGCCCTCGCGTCGCAGACGAGGGGTGCCGAGGGCCGCCGCCAGGCCCGCGAAGGGGACGAAGCGCAGGTTGGCGAACCCGGCCTCCGCCGGGCGGGACCCACCGGCGCCCGCCGCGCGCCGGCCCCACGCCCGTCGCAGGAGGAGCGCGGCGTACGGGGTGGCCGAGGCGACGGTGACCGGGGCGAGGGCCGAGGTGCCGCGCGCCCCGGCCACCGCCCGGGCCAGGGCCCGGTCGGTCTCGGCGCCCGCTCCGACGAGGTGCACTTGGGTCACGGACGCAAGCTAACGGCCCCCTGTGACACCGACGGCCGTCCACGGGGGGACGGTGGCGCGCCCGTGCGCCACGGGCGGCGGGCGTGGCTGTGACATGCTGGGAGCGCACATGCGTCGCCGTATGGCCCGTCTCGGGCGCCTCCTCTTCCTCGTGCTCGCGGCCGGCCTCGTCGTCGGGCTCTGCGCCGCGGCGCTGGTCCCCGGCCTGCGCACCATCGGATCGGCCCAGCACTTCGAGGGCCGTGTCACCGACGCGCTCCGTCCCCTGGACCAGCGCTCGGTCGTGAGGGACGCGCACGGGGCGGTCGTCGGGGTGCTCGGGCTCCAGGACCGGTTCACGATCCCGATCGAGGACGTGTCCCCGAACGTGATCGACGCCGTCGTCGCGACGGAGGACTCGACCTTCTACTCGAACCCGGGCGTCGACGGTAAGGCGCTGTTCCGGGCCCTGCGGGCCAACGTGGATTCCGGTGAGGTGACCCAGGGCGGCTCCACGATCACCCAGCAGCTCGTGAAGATGAGGATCCTCACGCCCAAGCGGGACTTCGCCCGCAAGGTCCGTGAGGCGATCCTCGCCTTCCGCCTGACGCGCGAGTACAGCAAGAACGAGATCCTCGAGCAGTACCTGAACACCGTCTACTTCGGCGCCGGGTCCTACGGGATCGGTTCCGCGGCCCAGCGCTTCTTCGGCGTCCCGGCGTCCGACCTCGACGTGGCGCAGGCGGCGCTCCTCGCCGGGCTCATCCAGAACCCTTCCGGGTACGACCCCTTCCTGCACCCCGAGGCGGCCCGGGCCCGCCGCGTCCACGTGCTGCGGCGGATGGTCGAGGAGAAGCACATCACGGGCCAGGAGGGGATGCTGGCGGCGGCGGCTCCGCTTCCCACCAAGGTCCCGCCGGCGGAGCTGAGGCCCGACAACTACTTCGTGGCCCACGTCCAGGATCTGCTCCTCGACGACCCCCGCCTGGGGGCCACCCGTGCCGCGCGCTACCACGCGGTGATGCGCGGCGGCCTCCAGGTGTACACGGGCTACGACCTCGAGGCCCAGCTCCTGGCCACGGCGGCGATCGCCCGTACGCTCCCCCCCGATGCCGCGGCCAAGGGGGTCTCGGCCGCCATGATCGTCATGGACCCACGCGACGGCGAGGTGAAGGCCGTCGTGAACGCGGCCGGCTACGAGCAGTCGAAGTACGACATCGTCACCGCCCGACCCGGCCGCCAGACGGGCTCGACCTACAAGGCGATCACCCTCGCCGCCGCCCTCGAGGCGGGCTACTCGCCCGACGACTACGTGGACGGCGGCTCGCCGTGCTCGGTGAGCTTCCCCGGCTTCCCGACCTACCCGCTGCGCAACGCGGAGGGCAGCGGCGGGTGGCAGAGCATCCGTTCCGCCACCACGCACTCGGTCAACTGCGCGTACGTGCGGCTGTCGGCCAGCGTCGGCCTCGACAAGGTGGCCTCGATGGCCGAACGGCTCGGGGCCACGATCGACCGGGACCCCGACGACCGGGCCGTCGAGCGCCAACCGTCGATGACGCTGGGAACGCTGTCCAACAACCTGGTGGAGATGGGAACCGTCTACTCCACGTTCGCGGCAGAGGGGGTGCGGCACCGTCCGGTCTTCATCCGCAAGGTCGTCGACAGCGACGGCCGGGTGATCATCGACAACACCAACCGGGGCGAGCGGGTGATCGCCCCGGAGGTGGCCCGGACGGTCACCTCCCTCCTGGAGACCGTCATCGACCGCGGCACCGGTACCAGGGCGCGCCTCGACCGGCCCGCGGCGGGTAAGACCGGCACCACCGACGACTCGCGCGACGCCCTGTTCGCCGGCTACGTGCCCCAGGCCGTCGCCGTGGTGTGGATGGGGCGGACGGCCGACAACCAGCCCATGGGCGCCGTGGGCCAGTTCTCCCGCCTCTACGGCGGTACGTACCCGGCGATGATCTGGCGGGCGTTCATGGAGCCGTACCTCGCCGGGTCCCCGGTGATCGAGTTCACCGAGCCCAACGAGTCTCTCTGGCCCGGATCGGCCCGGGTGACCCCCGAGGGGCGCGGCCCGTCGTCGTCCCGCTACCGGCGGAGCCCGGCCACGTCCACCACCACCACGACCCCGGCACCCACGACGGCGGCACCCACGACGGCGGCGCCCACGACGACGGCGCCCACCACCGCGCCGCCCACCACGACCTCGCCCCCGCCCACCTCGGGCCCGCCGCCCACGGGGTGAGCCCCCACCGTCGCGCCGCTACATTCGGACCCGTGAGTGCTCTCGAGGCCCTCTTCGCCGTCCAGGAGGAGGACTCCGTCACCGACCGGCTCCGTCGCCGGCGCGAGACCCTGCCCGAGCGCGCCGAGCTCGAGGTGCTGGAGGGCGAGATCGCGGTCGCCGACGCCGAGCTGGCCGCGGTGCGGGGCCGGTGCGACGAGGTGACGGCACGCGAGCGGCGCCTCGGTGACGAGGCCGCGTCGACCGAGGAGCGGGCCCGGGCGATGGAGGCCCGCCTGTACTCCGGGGAGGTCACCTCGCCCCGCGAGCTCCAGGCGATGCAGGCCGACGTCGAGCAGCTCCGGCGGCACTGCCGCGAGGTCGAGGACCGCCAGCTCGCGGCGATGGAGGAGCGGGAGGCCGTCGAGTCCGAGGCGGCGGTCATCGAGGGCCGGGCCGGCGGTCTCGCCCGGCGGGCGGCCGTACTGCGCGAGGCGATCGCCGCCGAGGAGGCGAGCATCGACGCCGCGCTCGGCGAGGCCGCGGCGAGGCGGCGGGCCGCGGCGGAGCCCATCGGCGAGAAGCTGCTCCGCGAGTACGAGCGCTGCCGGGAGCAGGCCCGGGGGACGGGCATCGCCCGGCTGGTCGGCCTCACCTGCCAGGGCTGCCACCTGACCATCCCCTCGACCGAGGCCGAACGCATACGCACCCAGCCGCCCGACGCGGTGTCGCACTGCGACAACTGCGGCTGCATCCTCGTGGGCTCGTGACCGTCACGACCGGTACCACGACCGGGTGATCGGGTGACCGGCGCGCCCGACCGCCACGGGGCCGGCCGCCAGGGCCGGCTGTCGCTCGACGCGAGCGACGGGCCGGCCCTCGACGAGATCGTCGTGTACTGCGACGGCGGTTCGCGTGGCAACCCCGGCCCGGCCGCCATCGGGGCCGTGGTGCTCGACCCCTCCACCCGACCACCCACGCGGCTGGCCACGGTGAGCGAGACGATCGGGGTGACCACCAGCAACGTCGCCGAGTACCGGGCCCTGATCGCGGCCCTGGAGGCCGCGGCGCGCTTCCCCGCGCGGCGGATCAGGGTCCGGGCCGACTCCCAGCTCCTGGTGCGCCAGATCGAGGGTCGCTACCGGGTGCGGAAGCCCCACCTGGTCCCGCTCCACGACCGGGTCCGGGCCCTCCTCGCCTCCTACGACGAGGTCGACGTCGCCCACGTACCGCGCGAGCTCAACACCGAGGCCGACGCCCTGGTCAACGCCGCGCTCGACGGGGGCTGAGCCGCGATGCTCCTCTGGTACGTGGGCCCGTCGGTGCTCATCGTCTTCACGGTGTTCCGCAGCGCCGGGATCGACTTCCGGCTGATCGCGGCGGGATCACTGGTGCCGCTCCTGGTCGACGCGCCGTTCCGCCGCCTCGCGGTCGGGCACACGATCGTCCTCAGCGTCGCCGTGCTGACGGTGATCATGCTCGCCACGATCGGTCGCAGCCGCCTGCTCCGCCGCCGGTTGCTGTGCCTGCCGATCGGGATGATGTGCGGGCTCCTGCTCTCCGGGGCCTGGCGCTTCACCGAGGTGTTCTGGTGGCCCACGCTCGGTCTCGACATCCCCCACCACGGCCTGCTCCCCGCTCTGTGGGCGACGGCCCTCCTGGAGGTGGTCGGTCTGGTCGCGTGCTGGTTCGCGGTGGGCATGTTCGGCCTCTACGAGGAGGGCCCCCGTTCGGAGCTGCTGCGGACCGGGCGCCTGAGGGAGACGGTGGAGTGAGCCGCCCCGCGCCGGCGCTGATCCTGCTCCGCCACGGCGAGACGGCACCCAACCGCGACGGCCTGCTCCTCGGGCGGGCCGATCCGCCGCTGACCGGGCTCGGGCGAGACCAGGCCCGGGCCGCCGCGGCGGCGATCGCCGAGCTGCGACCCGCGCTGCTCGTCAGCAGCCCGCTCGGGCGCGCCCGCGAGACCGCGGGCCTGGTCGGGGAGGCGTGCGGATTGCCGGTCGAGATCGACGACCGGCTGGCCGAGATCTCCTACGGCGAGTGGGAGGGCCGCCCGCTGGCCGGGATGCCCGCCGACGTGTCGGGCCGGTGGCGGGCCGACCCGTCGTTCGCCCCTCCGGGCGGCGAGAGCCTCCGTGGCCTGAGGGAGCGGGTCACGGCGTGCGTGGAAGACCTCGTCGGCCGTGACGCCGGTGGCCCGGTCGTCGCCGTGAGCCATGTGTCGCCGATCAAGGCGGCCGTGGCCTGGGCCCTGGGCGCGGGCGACGAGGTCGCGTGGCGGATGTTCCTGGGCCTGGCGTCGATCACCCGGGTGGAGGTCCGCTTCGGCACGCCGTGCCTCGTGTCCTACAACGCGACCGCCCACCTCGCCGCGCTCGACCCGCCGTCGTAGACGATCCGGTCGCCCTCGACCCGGGCGACGTCCCAGGGCGGGTGGGGGAGCAGCCGGCCGTCGTGCATGAGGTGCAGCACGGGAGTCCCGTGCACGAGGAGCGCGGCGTCGGCGACCATCCGCCGGTGGCAACGCCACCACACGCTCTCCGAGCACATGACCGCGGTCCGGTGCCGGCGCGCGCCGGCGAGCACCCGGTCGAGCCCCGCGGCGAACTCGGGCGTCTCCATGTGGTCGGCGTAGGCGCGGAAGGCCGGGTGGCGCAGGGCCGTGTGCGGCGAGTCGGGCCGGCCCCGCCGCCTCCCGCCCAGGTCGCGCTCCCAGCGGTACGCCACGGAACCGCTCGGCACCCAGGACTCCATCGCCTCGCGCCCGAAGTGCGGAACGTGGCGGCTCCCCGGATACGACCGGATGTCGACGAGCTGCTCCACACCCGCGGCGTGGAGCAGCTCCAGGAAGGCGTCCTGGTCGAGGGTGCCGTGCCCGACGGTGAGCAGGGGCGGGGTGCCACCCCGTGGTGGGACCACGACCCCAGGCTAGAGGCGTGGGTGGCGGCGGCGAGTCGGCCTGTACGCCGGATTCTGTGCACGCACCGTGGTGCGCCGGTGGCCATCCATCTCGGCCGGCGGTTGCCCGACGGCTCCAGCGGCCCACCCGGGGGTCAGCGGGCGGGCCGCCCTCCCCCTGTTCGGCCTTGCTCCCGGTGGGGTTTGCCTAGCCACCCGGGTCACCCCGGGTGCTGGTGCGCTCTTACCGCACCGTTTCACCCTTACCTGTGCGGGCGTCGGCCCGCCATCGGCGGTCTGTTCTCTGTGGCACTTTCCTGCGGGTCGCCCCGACTGGGTGTTACCCAGCACCGCGCCCTGTGGAGTCCGGACGTTCCTCGGCCGGGTCACCACCCGCCACGCGGGCGGGGGGCCCGGACGCGGCCACCCGGCCGGCTCGCCGCCGGCGCCCATTGTCGCATGTTCGCATGGGGCGGGGACGCCCCGAGCCGCGGTGGGCCGGCGGCGGTCACGGCGAGCGGTCGGAGCTCCGGGCCCGCCGGGCGGCCACCAGCGCACCGAGGATCCCGAACGCCGCCGCGAGCACCACGGCCCCGAAGACCGATCCCACGTCGAAGACCGGGTCGCGCCCGCCGACCAGAGGGGACGGGTCGTCGCGGACCGCCCAGATGGCGATGCGGATGGGGACCCAGAGCACGAACGCGCCGAGACCGGCGAGCGCCCCGTTGGTCAGCGGGGTCTCGGGGGCCAGGCGTCCGGCGCGCCAGCCTCCGGCCGCGTACGCGAGGAGGAGGCCGGCCATCCCGAGGGCCGCCCCGGTGGAGCTCCCGTCGTCGGCGGTGTGGTCGAGGATCGCCACCATCACCGAGACCGGAACGATGACGGCGAGGGCGAGCACGGCGCCCGCGGCGGCCGCCCGGGCGTCGACGGGGCTGGTGTCGCCGTCGCTCATGGCCGCATGATCCCATGCCCGGACGCGTGACCCGGATCGGGCGCCTCTCCGGTCAGCTCCGCGACCGGCGTGCGGAACGCGTCGGTGACGAGCCGCGCGAGGTGCCGCCGCCGACCCACCAAGAGGACCGCGGCCAGCAGCAGGTAGAGGGCCCCGATCCCGAGGCGTTGGAGGTACCGGAGGTCGGCCGGGAGCACGCCGCCGAGCACGAACTGGGCGAAGAACAGCGCCGCCAGCGCACCTGCCTCCCGGGGCGTGATCGTGCGGTCGGTCAGCACCGCCACCGCGAAGGCCGACTGCGCCGCGGTCAGGAAGAGCTCCTGGCGCTGGAGGGCGTCGAGAGGCAGGCCGTGCGCAGCCCCGGCCGACACCGCGAACACCAGCGGCATGGTCCCCACCAGCAGGGTCCACTGGTTGACCTTCGACGAGATCAGCGTGGCCAGCGCGGGCCCCGTGGCGAGGCGCCACGCGAACAGGCCCGCCACGAGCAGCTCAGGGGCCTCCGAAGCGAGCGGAGCGAGCCACTGCACGAGGAGGAACGTGCTCACGCCCAACTCCCGTCCCGTCGCCACGAGCGCGCCGGCGAACGCGTCGGCGCAGTAGAGGATCACACCGGCCGAGTAGGTGAACATCAGCGCGGTGACGACGCGCCGGGTCGCGGTCGGCAGCTCGGCGAGGCGAAGCGACGGGCCCGCGAGCTCGGGCTCGGCGGCGGGGGCACGGCCGATGCGGACGACGTAGCCCGCGAAGATCCCGACGAGGACGGCCAGGTCCACGAACGTGAGCGTCCGGTGCAGAGGGAGCGTCAGCGACCAGAGCGTGGCCGCCCCCAGGAAGCCGATCTCCACGGCGTGGCTGCGGTCGAGCCTCACCGTGGCGTCGACCGGCCCCTCGTGGTCGGCCCGCCGGGCCGTCCGCCTCAGCTTCCACGCGCTGAGGAGCACGACGAGGGCCCACCCGACCCCGATCAGGAGCCGGTTGCTGCCGGTCATGTTGGCCAGCGCGAGCGGTGCGTAGCGGTCGGGGTCGCCCCCGGCCTTCCAGGTGAACACGAAGTCGACGGCGTACTCCGGCATCACCGCGACGAGGGCCAGAGCCGCCAGGGCGAGGCCCTGCGACACGTCGAGCTGCACGACCTCGGCCGCCCACGCCAGGATGAACGCCGCCCCGACCACCGCCAGGCCGAGGACGACCGCGGCCAACCACGGGGCGAGCCCGGCGCCGGTGACCCGGACCGCCAACCCCGGCGCGGTGAGGACCGCCGCGCCGGCGAGGCCCCGCGGGACGTGGCGGGGGAAGCGGGCACGGGCCATCGGCCGAATCGTACGGGCCGCGTCCCGGACCGCCCGCGCCCGGCGTCCGGGTGCCGGCCCCTGCGTCGGGCGCCGTCCGGCTGAGGGCCGGCTCCCTTCCCGCGGCCGTGAAGCCCTTCAGGTGAAGGGAATACGGGCCGATGAAACCACGTTGGACCGAGTTGTCCGCCCGCAGGGGTGGGCCAGGAGAGGCGAGAGTGCTCACGATCCACGACCGGGCGACCAACCAGGCCTGGCGCCAGCAGGCGCGCTGCCGGGGCGTTCCGACCGACTTGTTCTACCCCGACACCGAGGAGAACGACGACGCCGCGGCCCCGGCCAAGGCCATCTGCGCCGAGTGCCCCGTGCGGGAGGCGTGCCTGGAGTACGCCCTGGCCGCGCGCGAGAAGTACGGCGTGTGGGGCGGCCTGACCGAACGCGAGCGGCGCCGCATCCTCCGTCACCGCCGCCGTCCGGCCTGAGCCGATCCCGCGGTCCATTCGGGGCCCGTCCCGGCATGCGATCCCGCCGTCCCCCCTCGTGTCCTCGCCTCGACACACCGCTGGAGCCGGCCGTACCTTCCGGGCCGGTGGGCGACAGGGAAGCGCACCGGCGCGCGGGCCGGCACGAGCGCCGGTCCCGGCGACCGCGACCGCCTCGCCGGGGGTTCCGGCGCCGGGTGGGCGCCGTGGCCGGTGCGGCCGCGGCGCTGGCCGCCCTCACCGTGGCGGTCGCCGCCGGCGTTCGGTCCGCGTCCCGTCGCCGCGTCCCGTCGGCGTTGCGCCACACCGGCCGCGCCGCCCGCAGCGCCCGCCTCGCCGGCCTCGGCGCCCGGGCGGGGAGCACCCTCGCCCTGCACCGGGCCCGCCGGATCTTCGCCTCCGCCGAGCGCAAGGAGGAGCTCGACGCCGCCTACGAGCTGCGGACGGCCGAGCAGGTGGCGGAGAGCCTCGGACACATGAAGGGCGCGCTGATGAAGCTGGGCCAGATGGCCAGCTACCTCGACGACGCGCTCCCGGCACCGGTGCGCGACGCGCTGGCCCAGCTACAGGCCGACGCGCCGCCCATGAGCGCCGACCTGGCGGCGTCCGTGGTGGAGGAGGAGCTGGGCGCCCCTCCCGGGAAGCTCTTCGCCGAGTGGGACCCGGTCCCGATCGCGGCGGCGTCGATCGGCCAGGTGCACCGTGCGATCACGCACGAGGGCGTGGCCGCGGCCGTGAAGGTCCAGTACCCGGGCGTGGCGGAGGCGATCGCGGCCGACCTCGACAACGCCGATCTCCTGTTCAGCGCGCTGGGGTTGCACTTCACCGGCTTCGAGGCCGGCCCGATGGTCGAGGAGCTCAGGGCCCGGCTCACCGAGGAGCTCGACTACGGGCAGGAGGCCCGTAACCAGTCGGAGTTCGCCCGCTACTACCACGGGCACCCGTTCATCCACATCCCCGCGGTCCTCCACGCCTACTCCACCGGTCGTGTCCTCACGACGGAGCTGGCCGAGGGGGAGCGCTTCTCGGTGGTGGAGGGCTGGCCGGCCGAGGAGAGGAACCTCGCCGGGGAGACGATCTTCCGGTTCGTCTTCGCCGGCATCTACCGGCTGAAGCTCTTCAACGGCGATCCCCACCCCGGCAACTACCTGTTCCGGCCGGGGGGGCGGGTGACGTTCCTCGACTTCGGGCTGTGCAAGCGCTTCGACGACGTCGACCTGGTCCGGATGCGCGACCTGATCGAGAGCATCGTGCTGCACCCGGATCCGGCCGCCTTCCGCGGCGCGATGGAGCGGGCCGGGTTCCTGCAGCCGGGGGCGCCGGTCACCGATCGTGAGGTCTTCGACTACTTCGCCCACTTCTACGACCTGGTCCGCATCGACCGCGACCAGACCGTCGGCGACGAGTACGCCAGCGAGACCGTCCGCCGCTTCTTCGACTCGAGCACCCCGGAGGGGCGGATCCTCAAGCACACCAACGTCCCGCCCGAGTTCGTGGTCGTCCAGAGGATCAACCTCGGCCTCTACGCGGTGCTGGCCCGCCTCCGGGCGACGGCGAACTGGCACCGGATCGGCCGGGAGACCTGGCCCTGGCTCGACGCCCCCGCCTCCACCCCGCTCGGCGAGCTCGAGGCCGCCTGGCGCCGCCGGGCCGGCCGCCCCTGAGCCGCCGCCGTGGTGCGGCGACCCTCGAGGTGGCTCCAGAGCGCGTCGAAGGCGACGGCGGCCACGGCCACGAACGCGACCTCCGCCCCCACCCGGAAGCGCGGCGTCCCGTAGAAGACCAGCGCTACGAACGTCCCGATGGCCACGTGCACGACCATGGGCCACACCGCGACCCGACGCCTCCGGAGCACGACGGCTCCGGCCACCGCACCGGCGGCGGTGAGGTAGTAGGCGAGGTGGCCGGCCTGGAGCAGCCGGTAGGGCCGTCCGCCGTGGCCGAGGTTGATCGTCTGGCCGGGCCGGTAGAACCCCCACATGCGGCCCAGGCGGGCGAGGAGCACCACGGGAAGGCGGTCGGCGTGGTCACGGGCGTAGCGCAGCGCCCGGTCGCGCGCCTCGGCATCGGCCACCGAGGGCTCCTTCGTGAGGTCGATGCCGTCGAAGCAGGAGAACGACCACGACCCGAGCTGGTCGCGGTGGTAGTAGGTGGGGTTGCAGTTGGACACGGCCAGGGTCAGCCCGGCCGAGGTGGTGAGCGGCACGGGCTTCTCGAAGCGGGTCTGGTTGTAGATCGACCAGGGGGTGATCACCGCCAGGCCGGCGGCCACCGAGAGGGCGGCGGCCCCGACGCGGCGCGTCCAGGGGCCCGGCGTCGCGATGTACGCGGCCGGGAGTGCGAGCAGGGGAAGCAGGAGCAGTTGCTCGGCGCGGGTCAGGGTGGCGAGGCCGCAGACGGCGCCCAGGGCCACTGCGGTGACCAGCCGGGGCCGGCGGAGGAGCCGGTAGGCCAGCAGCGTCGCCAGCGCGACGGTGAAGAGCAGCAGCGTCTCGGCCTGGAGCAGGCCGTCGAGCAGGAAGAAGTTGGGGTAGACGGCTACCACCGCGGCCGCGATCAGCCCGGCCCTCCGCCCCGCGATCTCCCGGCCCAGGAGGGCCATGACGACGATCGAACCGCAGCCGAGGAGGGCCGACCAGATCTGGTGCTCGAGCGGGGTGCGCAGCCCCAGCAGCGACGGGCCGCTGAGGAAGACCAGGTACGCGGGGGGGTGGGCGGCCCCCGGCTGTTGCACGGCGCCGAACGAGTAGCTGTGGAAGATCGGCTGCACGAAGCCGTGGCCGGTGGCGAGCAGGTTGGCGCCGTAGTGGTAGTAGCGGCCGTCGCCGGAGAGGGGGCTCGGGTCCATCCAGAGGAGGATGGACGCCACCCGCACCGCGAGGCCCACCGCCACCGCGCCGGTGATCCACCACCACCACCGGTCGGTCGGTGGTGCTCCGGCCTCCTGCGAGGCGCCCATCTCCGCCGGCCGGTCTCGCGTCACGGTCCCGTCGCCGGTCACGGTGCGCCATGGTAGGAGCGAGCCCGGCGCTTGCTCCGCCTTAGACCTCCGGGCCCCACGCGCCTACGGGCCGACCGCGCCCGCCGCGCCCGGACCGGCCGTCGGGGCCGCGGGGTCCCCCGCCGCCCGGAGGTCCGTGCCGTCAGCCTCCATCCGCCCGGAGCGGTAGCCACGCCAGGGGACCCGGACGCGGTCGGCGGCACCGGTAACCTCGGATGCTCATGGACTTCGACCTGCCCGTCGAGATGGCGGAACTGCGGGCCACGGTGCGCAAGCTCGCCCAGGAGCGGGTCAAGCCGCGGGCCCGCGAGATCGACCGCACCGAGGAGTACCCGCAGGACCTCTTCGAGCTCTTCGTGGCGGCCGGCCTGACCGGCCTCTGCATACCGGAGCGCCACGGCGGCAGCGGGGCCGGGATACTGGGTCTCACCATCGCGATAGAGGAGGTCGCCAAGTACTCGAACGCGGCGGCCCTCATGCTGCTCCTCACCCGGCTGCCCGTCGGGCCGGTCATGATCGCCGGCAACGAGGAGCAGAACGAGCGCTACGTGCGGCCGATAGCCACCGGCGAGGCCCGCGCCGCGTTCGGCCTCTCCGAGCCGCAGGCGGGGAGCGACGTCATGGGCATGCGGACCCGGGCCCGCCCCGACGGCTCCGACTGGATCCTCGACGGCACGAAGTGCTGGATGTCGGGTGTCCGCCAGGCCGACTGGTACTGCGTGTTCGCCAAGACCGGCGACCCGGCGTCACGCGACCACGGCAGTGTGAGCGCGTTCATCGTCGAGCGGGGCTGGCCCGGGGTGGAGTGGGGGCGCGTCGATCGCAAGATGGGCGTGCGGGGCGTCGACACCGGCGAGCTGATCCTCGACGGCGTGCGGGTCCCGGCCGAGAACGTCGTGGGTGATATCGGAGGCTTCCGCCTCGCGATGCTCGGCCTGAACTCGATGCGCCCGATCGTCGCCGCCCGGGGGATCGGCCTGGCCGAGGGCGCGCTGATGTACGCCGTCGAGTACGTGAAGGCCCGGGAGGCGTTCGGTCGCACCATCGCCGACTTCCAGGGGATGCAGTGGAAGATCGCCGAGCTGGCCACCGAGATCGAGGCCGCCCGCCTCCTCACCTACCGGGCCGCGGCGATGGCCGACCGGGGGCAGTACACCCGGGAGCACGTGCCGTTCCTCTCGATGGCCAAGTACCACGCCACCGAGGTGGCCGTGCGGGTGTCGGGGGAGGCGCTTCAGATGCTCGGCGCCGCCGGCTACATGGAGGACCACCCCCTCGAGCTCTACTACCGCGACGCCCGCCAGCTCACGATCGTCGAGGGCACGAGCCAGGTGCAGCTCGGGCTCATCGCCCGCGGCGTGCTCGACCACGACCTCTGGTGGGACTGAGCCCCGTGGAGGCGACCGACCCGATCTGGCCCGGGGTCCTGGCCGCGCTCGTGCGGCGGCACGACCTCGACCCGACGCAGGTGGAGGCGGTGATGGAGGCCGTCCTGTCGGGCGAGGCCACCGACGCCCAGATCGCCGGCTTCGCGGTCGGGTTGCGGGCCAAGGGCGAGACGCCCTCCGAGCTGGCCGCCATGGTCCGCACGATGCTGCGGTACGCGGAACCGGTCGTCGTCGACTTCCTCCCCGACCCGTCGGCTGCCGTCGACATCGTCGGCACCGGCGGCGACCGCGCCCGGACCGTCAACATCTCCACCGTCGCGTCGTTCGTCGTCGCGGGTTGCGGCGTCCCGGTGGTCAAGCACGGGAACCGGGCCGCGTCGTCGGCCTGCGGGTCGGCCGACGTCCTCGAGGCCCTCGGGGTGGTGATCGACCTCGGTCCGGAGGGCGTGGCGGGATGCGTGGCCGAGGCGGGGATCGGGTTCTGCTTCGCGCCGCGGTTCCACCCGGCGATGCGGTTCGCGGGCCCCGCCCGCCGGGAGCTCGGGGTGCCGACCAGCTTCAACTTCCTCGGTCCGCTGGCCAACCCGGCCCGGGTGCGGCGCCAGGTGATCGGCGTCTCCGACCCGGCGATGGCCGGGCGCATGGTCCGGGTGCTCGCCGAGCTGGGCTCGCGACGGGCCCTCGTGGTCTTCAGCCACGACGGTCTCGACGAGCTCACGACCACCGACTGCTCGACGATCCACGAGCTCGACGGCGAGCGCGTGAGCGAGTGGGTGCTCGATCCGGCCGACCTCGGCCTCGCCCGGGCAGACAGGGACGAGCTCGTGGGCGGCGACCCGGACGAGAACGCCGCCGCGGCCCGCCGCGTGCTCGCCGGCGAGCCCGGGCCGGTCGCCGACGTCGTGGCGCTCAACGCCGCCGCCGGGCTTCTCGTGGCCGGCGCGGCCGGTACCCTGGCCGACGGCCTGGTCGCGGCCCGCCGGGCCATCGCCGACGGGCGGGCGGCGGCCGCCCTGGAAGGACTGGTGCGGGCCAGCCGCGCCCGGGCCGGCGACGAAAGCTGAGGGATGGCGAAGGGCCTCCAGTGCCCCGGCTGCGGGCACAAGCACCGCCTCGACCGGCTGCCCTCGACGGCCACGTTCCGGTGCACCGGCTGCGGGCAGCTGCTGCGCAACCCCGCCCGGGCGTCGGTGCCGTCGGCGGCGCCGGGCCGCGGAGTGGGCGTGCCCGGCACCCGGGCCGCGCCGTCGGCCGAGGCGGACCGCACCGCGGTGATGGTGGCGCCACCGATGGCGTCGCCGCGGGCGCCCGCGGGGGTCCGGCCGCCGGCGCCGTCGGTGTCCGCCGCACCCGGGTCGGATGCCGCTTCACCGGGAGCGGCTCCGGCAGGGGGCGACCCGGGGGCGCGGATGTCGAGGGTGCTGAGGTTCCTCGTGTGGGTCCTGGCCGTCCCGCTCGGCGGCGCGGTCGCCCTGCTGGGGGCGCGCCTGATCGGCTTCGTCGACGGCTCGCGTCTCATCGACATGATCTCCGGGGACGGCGGCTGGTCCCGGTACACCCGGGCCTTCGTCCTCGTCCCGATCTGGGCGCTGATCAGCGCCGGCCTGGTCCAGGGGGCCGAGCACCTCCGGAACCGCCTCCGTGCCCGGCGCGCCGCGGCCGCGGCCGACGCGGGCGGCGGACCCGAACCCGCCGCCTTCCCGGTGCCGAGCGGTCAGTCGTCGCGCCGCCGGCGCCGGGCCGGTTCGTAGGACGGGATCCGCACCGCCGGCGACGCGTACCGACCCGTCACCTCCAGGAGCCGGACGCGCCGCTGCGCCGCGGTCCGGGCCAGCCAGCGGGCCAGCAGGAGGACCTCGTCGACCCCGTCCTGCCCCGACGGCGACGCTCGGCCTCCGGGCTCCCCGGCCGGCGCCTCCGGGGCCGCCGGGGACTCCGGATCGACCACGAGGCGTCCGCGGTCGATGACCACGATCTCGCCCCGGTCGAGGCCCACGCGGATGCGCCCCGCGTCCCGGAGGGAGGTCGCGAGCCGCCGGCGCTCCAGGGCCCTCGACAACGCGCTGAGGCGCTCGCGCGTCGCGGCCGCCTCCTCGAAGCGGGCGGCCTCGGCGTACCGGGCCATCCGCTCCTCCAGCGGTTCCAGGAGGAGGCGGGGATCACGCCGCATGCCCTCGACGGCTGCGTCGACGATCTCGGCGTAGGCGGCTTCGTCGATCCCGCCCCGGCAGGGGCATGCGGCCACCCCCAGGTGGGCCGGCGCGCACGGTGGGCCGGGGGTGAGCGGGGTGCGCGGCCCGAACCGGGTGGTGCAGCGCCGGAGTGGGAGCGCCGTCTCGATCGCCTCCTTGACCGCCTGCGCCGCACGGCGGGAAGGGAGCGGACCGAGGTGGACCGAGCCGTCGCCGGGGGCGGAGCGCACGACCGCGAGGCGCGGGAAGCGCTCGCCGACGGTCAGTTTCACGTAGGCGTGCCCGCTACCGGCGCCGCGCCCCACGCGGTTGAAACGGGGCCGGTGCTCCTGGATGAGGCGTAGCTCTCTCACCGCGGCCTCCACGTCGGTGGCACACGGGAGGTGGTCGATGCGGTCGGTCTCGCGCAGGAGCTGGGGGACCTTGCGGCGGTCGTCGGTGGAGAAGTAGGAGCGCACGCGGGCCCGCAGGTTGGCGGCCTTGCCCACGTAGAGGACGCGCCCGTCGCGGTCGCGGAACAGGTAGACGCCGCGGGACCGGGGCAGGCTCCGGGTCAGCGCCAGCTTGGCCGACGAGGGGTGGGCCCGCATCGTGGGCAGGGCCAGGAGGTCGTCGAGGCCGAGGACCCCGAGCGTCGCCGCCCGCTCGAGCAGGCCGTGGAGCACCTCCATGGTGGCCCGGGCGTCGTCGAGGGCCCGGTGGGTGGGCCGTACGGAGGTCCGCAGGTGGCGGGCGAGGGTGTGGAGCTTCAGGTCGGGGACCTCGTCGCGGATCAGGCGCCGAGCGAGGGCGAGCGTGTCGACGCGGCGGTTGGCGAGGCGCGGGTAGCCGTGGCGTACGAGCGCCGCGTCGAGGAACGCGACGTCGAAGCGGACGTTGTGGCCGACTACGACGCTGTCGTCGCCGACGAGCTCGAGAACGGACGGCAGCAACTCGCCGATCGTCGGTGCGGGCGCCACCATGGCCTGGGTGATCCCGGTGAGGACCACTATCGACGGTGGGATGGTGGTGCCGGGGTTGACCAACGTCGAGAAGGTGCCGAGCAGCTCCCCCCCACGGCAGCGCAGAGCGGCGATCTCGGTGATCGCGCACTTGTCGGGGGAGCCGCCGGTCGTCTCGAGGTCGATGACGGTGAAGGTGACCTCGTGGAGCGGGGTGCCGAGATCGTCGAAGCGGGCCTGGACGGCCACGGGGGCCGGTGTCGGAGTGGCCGGGGGGACGGGTGGAGCGCGCATGAGAGCACAGAGTAGCGAACATGCGTTCGGTGTCCCGGGGGACCTTCCGGTGGGTCGCCGATCGCGCCGCCGGGACGGGGGCACGGAGACGGCGACGGTAGGATCGCGGGCCGCATGGCCGACCGGTACCGCTGCTCAGGGTGCGGGAACCTCACCCGCTTCGACGTCGTGGTGACCCGCCGGACCCGGGAGTTCCATCACTTCAGCGTGGGTGGCGACGTCGCCGTCGACGAGGCCGAGACCCTCTCGGAGGAGGTCGAGCGGGTCTCGTGCCGCTGGTGCGGGGCCGACGGCGACGCCATCGAGCGCCTGACCGCGACGCCCGAGTAGCGACCCGCTCCGCGGCGGTCGGTTCGAGCAGGCCGGGTTCGGGACGCGCCCGGGCCGACCCGGAGGAGCGCCGCGCCGGCGCTGCTCCGGATCGGCCTGAAGGGGTTTCCCGTCGGTGGGCCCGACGGGCCGGGGGAGCCGGCTACTGGCCGACCCTTACGCCCGGGTACTCCTCCTCGTACTGGATCGGGTGCAGGACGACATGGCCGGGCACGTTGTCGCGGTGTGGTCGCCCGAGCGGGAGCACCACCCGACCGAACGACTCCTCGAGCAGCAGGGCCGCACCGACGTAGAACGCGAAGCCGGCCGCGAACACCATCACCCAGGCGCCGGCCGAGACCACGCCGGTGATCCCGGCCATGAGGCCGATCGCGAGCAGGATCGAGCCGCCCGTCAGGGTGGCCAGGGAGACGGAGTGGCTGATGCTCTCGGCGGCGGCGGCCACGGCCGTCACTCCCGTCACGGCAGCGAGGACGATGAACCAGAAGCCCAGCTCAGGGAACTTGCTGCCGGTCGGGGCGGTGACGGCGCCGGTACCCACCAGCGAGTACAGGATGCCGTACCCCAGGAAGAACGAGCCCCACAGGCCGTGGAGCAGGGTGGCCGAGGCGTCGCGGGCCTTGTAGGCCCACATCGCCGCCAGCACCTGCGCCAGTCCGCCGAAGATCAGGACGAACGGCCAGAACAGCCCAGGGGAGCTGTTGCTGCCGTACCAGTTGGCCATGTTGGCGAACAGGACGAGCAGGCCGCCCATCAAAGCGAAGAGGCCCAGGATCGACGGCCCGGCGATCGGGGAGAGAACGACGCGTGTGCGTCCCTCCCAGTCCCGGCGGCCCAACAACCCGTCGCCGTTGTGCTCAACGGTGCGTTCGGTGGGTACGTCGGGGCGGACACTGCCGGCTACGCCACCCCTCGCGGGGTAGTCCCTAGACGGTGAATCCATGGTGTCGCCCCCTTTCCTGCGATTGGTCCACCGCGCAACGGGTGGACCGGTCGAAGGCGCCCCCGAGGGGGCATCCGCGGAGGCGTCACCGCGGCGTTTCGTCGTGGCACTCATAGCGTAACGCCGGTTCCGGCTCACCCGGCGCGGGTGCGCTCCAGCTCGGTCACCAGCGCCTCGACGGCGAGGCGCCAGTCGGCGACGATGCCGGCATCGGCGTGGTCGAACACCGGCGCCGCGGGGTCGGTGTTCACGGCCAGGACGGTGTGGGCCGAGCGCACGCCGACCATGTGGTTGAACTTCCCGGCGACGCCCAGCGCCACGTAGAGGCGGGGGGCGATGCTGCGGGCCGTGATCCCGATCTGGCGGGACCGGGGCATGCGGCCGCGGTCGGTCACCTTCCGGGTCGCGCCGAGCTCGGCGCCGAGCAACCGGCGGAGGGGCTCGACGGCCTCGTACGCCTCGGGATCCACCCCGGCGCCCAGCCCGATCACCACCGGCGCCCGGCCGAGCCGCTCGAGGTCGTCGTCGCGGGCCCGGTCCCGGATCCGTACCCGGGCCGGGCCCGGCGCCCGCGCGGGCCGGGCGGGTCCCGCCGGCAGGGGGCGCCCCGGCCCGGGGTGGACCCGGGGCGTCGGCGTCGGGAGGGCTCCCGGGCGGACCGTCACCATCTGGATCGGCGACGACGCGGTGACCGCCGCGACCAGGCTCCCGCCGAACGCGGGCTTCCACGCGACGAGGTGGGTCCGCGTGGCCGTGGACGGACCCCCCTCGGGGTGCCCTCCGGGCCGCGGGGCCGGCCCGGTCCGGACCTCCACCCCGATCGCGTCGCCGATCAGGCCGGCCCCCAAGCGCGCCGCGGCCCGTGCCGCCACCTCGCGGCCCCAGGCGGTGCTGAGGGTCAGGATCGCCCAGGCCGGGTCCGGCCCCGCCACCCGGCCGGACGTACCACCCCGACCCGACCCGTCGGAGCCGCCCGCGTCGGCGCCGTCCGCGAGGCGCGCGACGATGCCGGCCACCTGTTCCGCCACGATCTCGGGTGGGTAGGAGCAGGTCTCGTCGGCGCCCCAGGACCACCAGAGGCCGGCGTCGAGCTGCCCCGGGGCCAGGGCCACGACCCGCCCGCCGATGCCGGCGGCGAGCCGGGCCGCGGCGCCCAGCAGCTCACGGGCTCCCGCCGGGCGATCGGGCTCGGCCACCACCAGCACGCGCGGCGCCGGCGGCGCCGTGCCGGACGACGGTGCCGGCACGGCGCCCAGGTCGCGCGCGCCGTCGAGCGCCGGATCGAGGGCGCCGCGGTCGCGCAGGATCGCCACGGCCCGGTGCACCTGCTCCGGGAGCGGAGCCGTGGGCGCCAGGTGGCGTGCCCGCTCGAGCTCGACGGCCCGCACGGCACCCACCGTGGTGGGGCTGGCCGCGGCCCCCCACGGACCGTCGCCCAGGTCGGCGGCCCGGCGGCGCCGGATCCGGCCGGCCGGCACCCGGGCGCGGCGTTCGCCGTCGGGGACCTTCGCCGGTTCGATCAGGCGCTCGGCGGTGGTCACCACGGCGGGCAGGTCGACCTCGGCCTCGGCCCATCCGTCGTCGATCTCGCAGCGGGCGTGGAGGGTCCGGCCGCGGAACGAGAGGTGCCGCACCCCGGCGAGGAAGGGGAGCTCGAGGAGCTCGGCGACCTGCGGCCCCACCTGGCCGGTGTCGGCGTCGACCGAGTTGAGCCCGGCGACGACGAGGTCGAACCCGCCCGGCGGCGCCTCGATCCCGACGGCGGCGGCGAGTGCCCGCGAAGTGGCGAGGGTGTCGGAGCCCGCGAACGCCGGATCGCACAGGTGGACGGCGCGGGACTCCACCCCGTGGTCGGTAGCCCACGCGACGGCCTCGCGCAGGACGTCGTGGGCGGGTTCGGGCCCCAGGGTGAACGCCACCACCGAGCCGCCCCGCTCCGCCACCACGGCGGTGGCCAGGGCGACGGCCCGCCGGCAGTAGGGGTTCATCTCCGCCTCGAGGCCGTCGCGCCGGAGCCGGCCGTCGTCGGTGAGGGCCAGCGCCTCGAACCGGGGCACCTGCTTCACGAGCACCGCCACCGCCAGGGGCGACCGGGTAGCAGCGGGGACGCCCATGGCGGGCCGAGCCTACCGGCGGGGGGGGAGCGCCGGGTCCCGGCCGTCTCCCCGGGCCGGGGCCGGACTGCCGCCGGGCCGCACCACGGGGACGCGCCGCCGGACTGCACCGTCGCTACGCTCACCGGTCGTGCCCCCGGCCCCCCCGCACCGTGCCGTGCTCCCGGCCGGACCGACGCGCGCCGTGCTGCACGACCTCCACCGGGCGCGCCGCCGGCGCCGGGTCGGGCACATCGACTGGATCGACCTCCTCTACAAGGTCTACGCCGGGGGGCTCGTCTCCCTGGCCGTGCTCTACGCCGCGTCGGCCGCGGTCGGCGACGACCGGGTGGGGGCCGCCACGGTGGCGTCGGTGCGCGACCACGGCCCCGCGTGGCTCGGCCTGGCGCTGGCCCTCGCCGTCGCCCTGGCCCTGCGCTCAGGGGTCCGAGGCGGCCCGCTGGCGCTCGAGGCGCCCGACGTCGCCCACGTGCTCCTCGCCCCCGTCGACCGTTCGGTGGTCCTCCGCGGCGTGGCCTACAAGCAGCTCCGGGCCGTCGCGACGGGCGGGCTGCTGGCCGGCGCGGTCGCGGGGAACCTGGCCGCCCGGCGGCTCACCGCGGCGCGCCCCGCCGACGTGGCGGCGTGGATCGGATGCGCTGCGGCTTTCGGGGCGCTGGCCGCGGCCGCGGTCTGGGGTTCGGCGCTGGTCGCGTCGGGCCGGCGGTGGGGTCCACCGGCCGCCTGGGTGGCGGGCGTGGCCGTGGTCGCCTGGTCCGTCGCCGATCTCGCCGGCGGCACCACCACCTCGCCGGCGACCATGCTCGGGGCGCTCGCCACCTGGCCCCTGGGCGTGCGGACCGTGGTCCCGGTCGGGATCGCGGTCGCCCTCGCGGTGCCCGTCGCCGGGTTGCGCACGATCGCGGGCTTCTCGGTGGAGGCGGCCGAGCGGCGGACCGGCCTGGTGGGCCAGCTCCGCTTCGCCGCCACCGTCCAGGACCTCAGGGCCGTGGTGGTCCTGCACCGCCAGCTCGCCCAGGAGCGCTCACGCGCCCGTCCGTGGTGGGAGCTGCCCCCGGCCGGCCCGTCGGGCCGGGCCGCGTGGCGGCGCGGGTGGCACGGCGTGGCGCGCTGGCCCGCCGGTCGCGTGGCCCGGGTCGTGGTGCTCGGGGCGGTGGCCGGGGCGGCGGCGGTCGGAGCCTGGCGGGGCACCCTGCCCCTGGTGGTGGTGGCGGGGCTGGCCCTGTTCGTGGCCGCGCTCGACGCGGTGGAGCCCATGGCCCAGGCCGCCGACCACCCCGGGGTCACCGCCGGCGTCCCCGGCCCTCCCGGCCGTCTGCTGTTGCGCAACCTGGTCGTCCCGGCACTGGTCATGCTCGTGGTGGGGTTGGCCGGCCTGGCCACGGCCGCGCTGCTCCAACCCTCGGCCGGGGTCCTGGGGGTGGGCGTGGCGATGCTGGTGGGGGTGGTGGCGGCCCCGGTGGCCGGTGCCGCGCTGTCGGTGCTCGCGGGTGCACCGCAACCGCACCCCGACCTCCAGCTCTCCTTCCCCGAGATGGCCACCCTCCTGACCATCGTCCGCCAGGCGTTCCCCCCGTTCCTGGCCGTGGCCGCGCTGGCGCCGGTGGTCGCGGCCCGGGTCGCGCTCCGCCACGGCTCGCCGCCGGGCACGGCCGCGATCGCGGCCGTGGTCCCGGTCCTCGGCCTGGTGGCGGCGGTGGCCGCCTGGATCGGCGCCCGACCGCGGCAGGCCGCGTGATGGCCGAGATGCACGGCGACGTCGGTGAGGTGACCTCGGCGGCGATCGTGGCCGCCGAGCTGGCCAAGGAGTACGGCGACACCGTCGCCCTCCACGACTTCTCGCTGATCGTGCAGCCGGGCGAGCTGGTGGCCCTCGTCGGTCACAACGGGTCGGGGAAGTCGACGTTCCTGCGCCTGGTCGCCGGCCTGGCCGAACCGACGGGCGGCGCGCTCCTGGTGGCCTCGGCCCGGCCGGGATCGGACCGGGCCCGGGCCGAGGTCAGCTTCATCCCCGACGAGCCCGTCCTCTACGACGACCTCAGCGTGGCCGAGCACGTCGAGTACGTCGGGCGCCTCCACGGCGACGACACCTGGCCCGAGCGGGCCGGGGTGCTCACCGGGCTCCTCGGCCTCGAGGCGCGCGCCGGCGACCTGCCGTCCCGCTTCAGCCGGGGCCTCCGGCAACGCACGGGCCTGCTGCTCGGCCTGGTCCGGCCCTTCTCCGTCCTGCTGGTCGACGAGCCCTTCGTGGGCCTCGACCCGCGCGGCAGGCAGGTGTGTGCCGACCTCGTGGCCGCGGCGGCCGCCGACGGCAACGCGGTCGTGGTGGCCACCCACCAGCTCGAGCTGCTCGCGCGCGCCACGCGATGCGTGGCCCTGCGCGACGGCGCGATCGAGTACTCCGGCCCTCCCGACGTCCGCCGCGTCGAGGCGCTCCTCGGGTGAGGGCGCCCCGACCGGCGGGCCGAAACCTTCCTACCGTTCCCCCGCGCGTCTACTGTGCCCGCCATCGCCAGGTGAGGTGAGATGGCCAACGTCACGTTCGAGCACGTCACGAAACGCTTCGGGCCGGTGACGGCCGTCGACGACTTCACGCTGGAGATCCCCGACAAGGAGTTCCTCGTCCTGTTGGGCCCGTCGGGCTGCGGGAAGTCGACGGTGCTGCGGATGCTGGCCGGCCTCGACGAGCCGACCGCGGGGCTCATCAGCATCGGTGGTCGGGTGGTGAACGACATCGAGGCGAAGGACCGCGACGTGGCGATGGTGTTCCAGAGCTACGCGCTCTACCCGCACATGTCGGTGCGGCGCAACATCGAGTTCCCGCTGCGCACCCGCAAGGTCGACCGGGAGGAGCGGGAGCGCCTCGTCGACGAGGCCGCCCGCTCCCTGGGTCTCGCCGACCTCCTCGACCGCAAGCCGTCCCAGCTCTCGGGGGGGCAGCGCCAGCGGGTGGCGCTGGGCCGCGCGCTGGTCCGCCGGCCCCGGGTGTTCCTGATGGACGAGCCGCTCTCCAACCTCGACGCGAAGCTGAGGGTGCAGACCCGCGCCGAGCTCGTGGAGCTCCAGCGACGCCTCGAGGCCACCATCATCTACGTCACCCACGACCAGGTCGAGGCCATGACGATGGGGCACCGGATCGCCATCATCAACGAAGGGGTGCTCCAGCAGGTCGGACCGCCGCAGCAGGTCTACGAGCGGCCCGCGAACCTCTTCGTGGCCCGCTTCATCGGGAACCCGCCCATGAACACCGTCACGGGGACGGTCGACGCCGACGGGGGGGCGGTGGTGCGGATACCGGGCGGCGCGGTCCCGCTCCCGGACCGCGTGGCCGCGGCGGTACGAGACGCGGGCATCTCCGACGTCGTCATCGGCGTGCGGCCCGAGCACCTGGTCCGCGACGGCTCGGGGCCGGTCAAGGCCGCGGTCACCGTGGTCGAGTCCCTGGGTCACGAGCGCCACGTCATCTGCCGGCTCGACGACGGCCAGTTCGTCATCGTGCGCGAGCCCTCCGAGGGGCCGGTCCCCGCGGCGGGGGAGACGATCACCCTCTCCACCGACGCCGAGCGGCTCCACGTCTTCGACGCCGCGACCGAGCTGCGGATCGGCGACCCGTGAGCGTCGAGTCCGCCGATATCGTCGCCCCCGGTACCACCGCCTCTTCCGGGGCCGAGGTATCCCCTGAGGCGGTGCCCGCGCGCCGGCGCCGATGGACGCCCCGGCGGCTGCGCGAGGCGGGCCTGGGCTACCTGCTCCTGGTGCCGTCGCTGCTCGTGTTCGGCGTCTTCATCTTCTATCCGTTCTTCCGCAACTTCTACCTGGGGCTGTTCCGGACCCCGCCGTTCCCCGGGCTCCCGAAGCGCTACGTCGGGCTCGAGCAGTACCGCGACGTGCTCACCTCCCACGACTTCCTCCAGAGCCTGCGCGTCACCGTGGTCTTCGCGGTGATGACGGTCCCGGTGGGGATCGCCCTCGGCCTGTGGCTGGCCGTCCTCGCGCACCAGAGGCTGCGCGGCATCGCCATCTACCGCACGATCTTCTCGTCCACGGTGGCCACCTCGGTGGCCGTGGCCTCGGTCATCTTCGGCACGTTGATGAACCCCGTCGTGGGGCTCCTGCCCTGGCTGGGCCTCACCACCGACCCGGCCATCCTCGAGAACCCGACGTGGGCCCTGCCCGCCGTGGCGGTGGTGACGATCTGGCAGAACCTCGGGCTCAGCTTCATCATCATGGCGGCCGGGTTGCAGGCCATCCCCGACGACCTTCTCGAGGCGGCCAACGTCGACGGCGCGGGTCCGTGGCGCCGGTTCTGGCTGGTGACCATGCCGCTCATGTCACCGACGATCTTCTTCGCGGTGATCGTCGGTTCGATCTTCGCCTTCCAGACCTTCGGCCAGATCGACCTGCTGACCAAGGGCGGGCCGCTCGGGCGCACCAACGTGCTCACCTACTTCGTCTACACGTCGCTGCACAACGAGAACAACGACGGCAAGGCGGCGGTCCTCGCGGTGGCGCTGTTCTGCGTGACCCTGGTGATGACGCTCTTCCAGATGCGCTTCATGGAGAGGCGGGTCCACTATGGCCGCTGACGCGACGCTCCGGCTCCCACCCCTCCCCGACGACACCGAGGTCCGCAGCCACGCGCCGCGTGCCAGCGACGGGCCCCCGGCGCGGCGGCACCGCCGCACGGCGGGCCAGTGGGCGCGCCTGGTGGTCCGCTACCTGCTACTCACGTTCCTGGCCGCGGTGGTCCTGTTCCCGATCTACATCACGGTCGTGAACTCGCTCCTGCGGCCCGACGAGATCGCGGCCCGGCCGCCGAAGCTCTTCCCGTTCAGCCCCGAGTGGCACACCTACGGTGACGCCTGGTCCATGGGGCACATGTCGCGCTACATGCTCAACAGCGCGGTCGTCACCGCCATCATCACGGTCGGGCAGGTGGGCACCGCGATCCTCGCCGGCTACGCCTTCGCGTTCCTCGAGTTCCCGTTCCGCCGGACCCTGTTCGTGGTGTTCCTGTCGACGATGATGGTCCCGTTCGAGGTCACGATCGTGACCAACCTGTCCACCGTCGTCGACCTCGGCTGGTACGACACCTACGCCGGGCTGGCCATACCGTTCCTCGCCACCGGGTTCGGCGCGTTCATGATGCGCCAGGCGTTCCTCGGGGTGCCCCGAGACCTCCAGGACGCGGCCGCCCTCGACGGGTACGGGCACTGGCGTTTCCTGGCCCGGGTGGCGGTGCCCATCGCCCGGCCGACGGTCGCCGCCCTCACCGTGTTCTCGTTCCTCGCGGCGTGGAACCAGTACCTGTGGCCGCTGCTGGTGACCCGCGACGATCGCCTCCGCACCGTCCAGATCGGCCTGAAGCAGCTCCAGAACACCCAGATCGACCAGGTCAACGTGACCTTCGCCGGTGTGATCATCGCGGCGGTGCCGCTGCTGATCCTGCTGGTCATCTTCCAGAAGCAGCTCGTACGCGGCCTCACCGCCGGCGCGGTGAAGGGATGAGCCGCACCCCCGACGCGACCCGCCGGGTCCCGACCTCGGAGCGAACATGAGCACAGCACCCGACCCCGCCCACCACCCGACACGACGGCCCGCAGGGCCCGCGGCGGGCGCCGCCCGTGCGCTGCGTGGGCGCCGGCGAAGGGCCGTGAGAGGCGTGGCCGCGGGGACCCTCGCCGCCCTCGTGCTCGGCCTCGCCGCCTGCGGAGGAGGCGGCGACGGCGGAGGGAACGGGGGAGCGAACGGCGGAGGGAGCGCCAAGGACGCGTCCTGCCCCGTCGACGCGCTCGACCGGGCCCAGGGTCCGGTCGACATCGTGATGTGGCACGCGATGGCCCGCGCCAACGAGGACGAGCTGAAGCGCCTGACCAGCGAGTTCAACGCCTCGCAGGACAAGGTCCGGGTCAAGCTGATCAACCAGACCAGCTACAAGGACGCCTTCACGAAGTACAAGGCCGGCCTCAACAGCGGCGATCTCCCGGACCTCGTCCAGCTCGAGGACACCACCCCGCAGCAGATGATCGACACCGCTTCGGTGGTGCCCGTCGAGGCCTGCGCCAAGGCCGACGGCTACAAGATGGACGACTTCGTCCCCGCGGTGCTGGCCCGCTACCGGGTCAAGGGCGAGCTGTGGCCGATGCCGTTCAACGTCTCGAACCCGGTCTTCTACTTCGACCAGGACGCGTTCCGAAAGGCCGGGCTCGACCCCGAGAAGCCGCCCGCGACGCTCGAGGACGTGAAGGCCGCGGCGGAGGCGATCAAGACCAAGCTCGGGTACAAGGCCGGCTACGGCCTCAAGCTCGACCCGTGGTACCTGGAGCAGTGGATGGCCAAGGCCGACGAGCTCTACGTCAACAACGGGAACGGGCGCGAGGGCCGGGCCACGGCGGTCGAGTTCGACAGCCCCACCGGTGAGAAGACCTTCGCCTGGATGAGCGACATGGTGCACTCCGGCCTGGCCCTGACCAACTCCGCCGACGGCGGGGCCGCCTACAACAACCTCCTCGGCATCGGCAGCAAGCAGGTCGCGATGACGGTCGACACCTCGGCCGCGCTGGGCACGATCTCGCAGATCCTGGGGAGCGGCCAGTACCCCGGGGTCGAGCTCGGCGTGGCACCGATGCCCGGCCCGAGCACCAAGGGCGGAGTGCTGGTGGGCGGCGGCGTGCTCTACATCTCGAAGCGGTCGTCGGCGGCCAAGCAGGCCGCGGCCTGGGAGTTCGCCAAGTTCCTCGTGACGCCCGAGAACCAGGCCGCCTGGGCCGCGGCGACCGGCTACGTCCCGATCCGGAAGTCGGCGGCGAAGCTGCCCGCGATCCAGAAGCAGTGGGCCGAGAACCCCGGCTACAAAGTGGCCTACGACCAGCTCGTCGAGACGCCGGTAACCCCCGCCACCCAGGGTCCCGTGATCGGCGACTACCAGGGCGTCCGCGACGCCGTCCTGGCGGGCATGCAGGAGATGTTCACCCAGGACGTGCCTCCGGCCCGGGCGCTGGCGAACGCCGCCAAGGCCGCCGACGCCGCCATGGCCGCCTACAACCAGCGCGTGGGGGGTTGACGGTGGGCGGCCCCGGCCGCGGTAGCAGGCTGGCGGCGGCGCTGGCGGCCGTCGCCCTGGCCGCCGCGGCGCTCGCGGCCTGCGGGGGCGGGGGGTCCGGCGACGACGCCGCCCCGGCCGGGGACCAGGCCGAGTGCCCGGTCGACGCGCTCAGGGGCGCGAAGAAGCCGGTCACGATCCGGTTCTGGAACGTGCTGGCGCGCGACAACCTCGACGAGCTCCGGCGCCAGACGAAGGAGTTCAACTCCTCCCAGGACGACGTACGGGTCCAGCTCGTCCAGGTGACCGGCTACCCCGATCTGCTCACCAAGTACAAGGCCGGTCTCAACACGGGCAGCGGCGACCTGCCCGACCTGGCCGGGTTCGAGGAGACGACCGTCCAGACCCTCCTCGACAGCCACAGCACGGTGATGATCCAGTCCTGCGTCGACCGCGACCACTACCCGCTCGACGACTTCATCCCCCGCACGATCTCCTACTACTCGGTGGGCGGGAAGTTGCGGGCCATGCCGTGGACCATCTCCAACCCGGTGCTCATGTACAACCCGGCCGCGTTCCGCAAGGCCGGTCTCGACCCGGCCAAGCCGCCGCGCACCCTGGCCGAGGTGAAGGAGTACTCCAAGCGCATCGTGGCGGCCGGCGCCGCCAAGCACGGCATCAGCCTGAAGATCGCCCCCTACATGTTGGAGTTCCTCTACGCGAAGTCGGGCCAGGCCTACGTGAACAACGGCGGCGGACGCGAGGCGAGGGCCACGAAGGCGCTCCTCGACAACCCGATCGGCCGGGCGATCTGGGGCTGGTGGAAGGACATGGTGTCGTCGGGGCTGGCCATGAACAACGGCTCCGACCCCGACTCGTACGACCACCTGATCGCCATCGCCACCGGCGACTCGGCGATGACGTTCGAGGCGTCGGGCGCCTTCGGGCCCATCCGGGCCGTCCTCGACTCGGGCCAGTACCCGGGCGTCGAGGTCGCCGCCGCACCGCTGCCGAGCCTGAAGGGCGGGGGAGGGGTCCCCGTCGGCGACGGTGCGATCTGGATCACGTCCAAGACCTCGCCCGCCAAGCAGGCGGCGGCGTGGGAGTACGTGAAGTTCCTGGTCGACTCCAAGCAGGTCGCCGCGCTCTCCAGCCGGACCGGATACGTACCGATCCGGCGGTCGGCCGCCGCCGCGCCCGGGGTACAGGACCTCTGGCGTCGCCGGCCCGAGTTCAAGATCCCCTACACCCAGCTGCTCGCCCAGGGCGGTCCCGCGGCCGACGGCTCGGTGATCGGCGACTACCAGGGCGTACGCGACGCCGTGGCCGACGGGATGGTCGCGATGCTCACCCGGGGGTTGACACCCGCCCGGGCGCTGGCCCAGGCCCAGGCCCAGGCCGACCGCGCCATCCGCGAGTACAACGAGCGCGTCGGCGCCTGAGCGGGGCCGTGCCGGCTCGGGGCCGCATCGACGGCTACTCGCTCGACGACTTCCCGCCCCGCACGATCTCGTACTACTCGGTGGGCGGGAAGCTCGTCGTCATGCCCTGGGTGGTGTCGAACCCGATCCTCGTCTACGACGCCGCGGCCTTCCGCCGGGCGGGCCTCGGCCCGGGGTCCGGGAGGCGGTCCGTGACGCGATCGTGGAGATGCTGGCCGGCGGGCGATCGCCGGCCGAGGCGCTGCGCCGGGCGCAGGTCCGGGCCGACGCCGCGATCCGCGGCTACAACGAACGCGT
>Ga0226835_1000520_pt1 | contig 40344 bp, 38 predicted proteins | sample LAC_MetaG_1_FD_163627 | JGI IMG/M metagenome (GOLD analysis project Ga0226835, IMG submission 163627) | Anaerobic ammonium oxidizing microbial communities from anammox membrane bioreactor (MBR) in UC Berkley, California, United States -... | ecosystem: Engineered > Bioreactor > Anaerobic >...
AGGCTCATCGCCAAAGTGATGCGCTTCTCCGGGATCACCGCCTCGTCCATATCCCAGTCCGGATCGGGGATACCGTAGCGGCTGCGTCCGATCTCGAATTCGTACAGGTGGCTGCCTTCCATAGAAGACGGTGAGAACGTTTCCGAAACGCAGAAACGCCACGACCATGCGACAGTAGTCGTCCTCCGCCATGCACCGCAAGACAGCTAGGGTACCGAAGGCGTGCCCCCCCTGGCCGGGGATAGGCACCTCCGTCTTCTGTTCCATGAGGAGCGCCGCGAGATAGTATGAGTGCGATAAGAGCATTGCGTCGAACCTCGCGATGGCTTCGGCAAGCTCGCCGACTGTACACATAGCCGTTGGGTTCAGGCGAATGGGGAACGGCATCTCGTTGCTGAACTCGAATGCGCACTGAGCGGGGTTGTACTGCACCGTCGTCAGCGATCGTGTGCCTGCAAGAAGGTCGAGCCTGACGAGCGAAAAGGCGTTCTGGAATTCGCGCGTCTCGAAGCACGCGCCTGCTGCAATCGTCAAGCAAGCTGAAGCGTCGAATCCCGCGCCCTGGGACTCCGGCTGATGCAGGTGGCCGCAATGATAGAAGTAGCAACGTTTAGTAATGTGCCTTGTGGCTGCGGTGCGGTCAAAGTCGCGGAGCAAGTGCAGTGGGTGATGCGCCATCCCCATAACGATGTGCGCATCGAGCTTGTCCGCAGCGTCGAACGCATTGATGACTTGCCGCTCACCGATCAATAGATTGCCGTGGTCAGCTTTGCCACCTTCAGCGAGCCACACGGAATTGAGGCCGACTATCGCAATGACAACATCGTCGATGGCAAGCGAAGACACATAGGCGAGGCCGTCAGGCGTAACTGTTCGGACCTGCCCGCCGAAGTAGGAAGTCTGGAAGGCGCAGTAGCCTTCAAGCCGCTGCGTCAGCGTAGCAAGGTCATCGTTGCCTGGCGTGAGCACTGGATCTACGGCATTTGGGCCTGTAAGGGCGAAACGCGCGCCTTGGAAGCACAGCCTCTGCCGATCTCGGTTCACGTCGTGATTTCCGGGAACGCAAAAGATGCGTTCCTTCGGCACTCCGGATGCACTGACTAGTTCGTCAAAGAATCGTTCGACTAGGTCGTACTCTTCCTTTTTGCCTGAGAACGCGAGGTCCCCCGTTGCGGGGATGAAGTCGAGAGTCAAACCTTGACTGCACCGCTGACGTATCGATTCCGCCATAGCACGCAAGACAATATCCTGCGACCACTCATCGCCTTGCCGCATGTGGATGTCGGAGACCTGCAACCAAGCTATTTCGCGCAAGCGGCACTCCCTTGCTAACAGTTGCATAACTATACAGCTGCAACTACTTTAAGGCAGGAGTGGCGGCAGAACTGGGGCGGCGTCTGCGCGCTCTGGCGCCCTGAGCGTCATCTCAACGGTTTGCCGAAAGCGACGGCCTCATCATCGGCAGCCACCGCACTTCAATGAATTCCGCGACGAATTCGACAATCCTTTGCCAGAGCGCCTCCCCTTGGCCGGGCGACTCGGCAGGCTGCGGGTCCGGGCGCTGGCTCCGGCGGCGGGCGATGGCTTCTGCGGTGCAGGGCTTCGTCTCTCCGGTCCAGCGGTCGAGCACGACGCAGAGCTCTCCCATGCGCATGGCGCCGTCCTCGGGCATGACCGTCTCGTAGCGCATGAGCACCGCAATCCCGCCCAGGAAAGTCAGTCCCGCCAGGACGGCGGCCGTGCCGGCAAAGAACAATCGGCGCCACCCGCCTTGCCCCGCCGCGACGGCGCGAACGCCGGGACAATGCTCCAGGAAGTTATCGTTCAGGCGCAGCGCAGACATTTCATGCCTCCTCTCGTGGCAGGAAGCCCATTATCTGCAGGCGGGTGGCTCAGGGGGTGAGCCTGGGAAGGCCGGGCTCGTCAACGGCAATTACAGCGTGACCAAATCGTGACCGACTCGGGTCACGAAGGGTACAATTCGGTCACGTTCAGTCACGTTAGAGCAGAAATGCGCGGGGCGGTGGCGCGTAACGTACTGATTTATAACAGGGCCCTTAGCTCAGTCGGTTAGAGCAGGGGACTCATAATCGCCTGACCTTTTCGCGATACAAAACCCATTCAGCAATCCTTCTCGGCTGTTCCGCATAAATTAACAGGGCTGCGTCGCTACCGGGATTCCAACCTGGCGAGAATTGCGGAACGGATTCAGGACAAGGCTGCTGATTCGTCGGGGTTTTGGAGTCTTCATTTCTGGCGCATCAACTACACCGCCGCCAGCCTGTCCACCGTATCGGGAAATTGCTCGACGAGCTTGATGAGCAGCGCCGCCTGGGCATTGGGGCGAGCCCGGCCCTGCTCCCAGTTCTCGAGGGTGCGCGGGTTGGTGCGCAGGTAGCGGGCGAACACCGCGCGCGACAGGCGCAGCCGTTCGCGCAGGGCGAGCAGTTCATCCGCGCTGATTTCCGGGGCGGGCATCGCTTCGACCTCGTGCGTTCGCAGCGTGCGCTTGCCGGCGCGCTCGTCGGCCAGGGCCTCGAAGCCCTCGGCAATCTCGGCAAACAGGTTCCTTTTCTTCGCGGTTCGCTTCTTCATCGTCTTGCCTCCAGTTCCCGCTTCAGCATGGCCTTGAGCATGCCCCGTTCCTTCGCGGTCAGATCGCCCATCTCGTCCTTGTCGTACAGCGTGAATAGCCAGACCTGCCGGCCAGGCTCCCACCAGAAGTAGATCACCCGCAGCCCGCCGCGCTTGCCCTTGCCCCGTCTCGGATCGCCGTGGCGCACTTTGCGCAACCCGCCCGTGCCCTCGATCACTTCGCCGGCTGCCGGGTTCTTCAATAGGGCGTTCTGCAAGGCCCGCAAGCTTTCGTCGCTCAGGTATTCGGCCCTGTGCCTGGAAAACGCCGGCAGTTCGACGAACAGGGCTTTCATGCGATGACTATACGCAAGTTGCGTCTGATTGGCAATGTCATGCTTGCTGCTCATGTTTGCTGCGAACCTCGTCGAATACCGCTCCGCAATAATTCACAAGGCCGCGTCGCTGCTGGGATTCCGACCTGGAGAAAATGGCGAAATTGCGGAACGGATTCAGGACAAGGCTGCTGATTCGTCGAGGTTTTGGAGTGGACTTTTAATCCGTTGGTCACTGGTTCAAGTCCAGTACGGCCTACCACCGAAATCAAGGGCTTGGATGTGCGCATCCAGGCCCTTTCCGTTTTCGGCGCCGCATTGGAAACCACTGCGATTGCGATTGCCGGCGCGCGTCCGCCCGCCCATAATCTCCCCATCGACCGAGCAAGGGATCACCATGTTCCAGGTGCGCATCCACGGCCGCGGCGGGCAGGGCGTCGTCTCCGCCGCGGAAATGCTGTCCGTCGCCGCCTTCCTCGAAGGCCGGCATGCCCAGGCCTTTCCCAGCTTCGGCTCGGAGCGCATGGGCGCGCCGGTGATGGCCTTCTGCCGCATCGACGGCAAGGAGATCCGCCTGCGCGAGCCGGTCATGAGCCCCGACGCGCTGATCATCCAGGATCCGACGCTGCTGCACCAGGTCGACCTTTTCAGCGGCGTCACCACCGAGGGCCTGATCCTCATCAACTCCACGCGCAGCTTCGCCGAGCTGGGCATCGGCGAGTTCGTCGAGGGTTTCCATCCCGATCTGCTGTGCACCGTGCCGGCGACAGAGCTGGCGCTCAAGCACGTCGGCCGGCCGCTGCCGAACGCGGCGCTGCTCGGCGGCTTCGCCGCGGTCTGCGACCAGGTCAAGCTGGAATCGGTGTTCGCCGCCATCCGCGAAAAGTTCTCCGGCAAGGTGGCGGAGGGCAACGTCGCGGCCGCGCGCGAGGCCTACGACATCGTCAAGGCGGAAAGACAGGAGGCTTTGCATGCTTAAGCAGACCGAAGGCTCCCACGCCATCGCCGAGTCGGTCGCACTGTGCCGGCCGGAGGTGATCTGCGCCTACCCGATCACGCCGCAGACGCACATCGTCGAGGGCCTCGGCGAGATGGTCAAGGCGAGCGAGCTGAAGAACTGCGAGTTCATCAACGTCGAGTCGGAGTTCGCCGCGCTGTCGGTGGCCATCGGCGCCTCCGCCGCCGGCGCCCGCACCTACACCGCCACCGCCAGCCAGGGCCTGCTGTTCATGGCCGAGGCGGTGTACAACGCGGCGGGGCTGGGCCTGCCCATCGTCATGACCATCGGCAACCGCGCCATCGGCGCGCCGATCAACATCTGGAACGACCACACCGACTCGATGTCGATGCGCGACGCCGGCTGGATCCAGCTCTACGCCGAGACCAACCAGGAGGCGGCCGACCTGCACATCCAGGCCTTCCGCCTCGCCGAGGAGCTGTCGATGCCGGTAATGGTCTGCGTCGACGGCTTCATCCTCACCCACGCCTACGAGCGCATCGACGTGCCGGCGCAGGAACAGGTCGACGCCTACCTGCCGCCCTTCGAGCCGCGCCAGGTGCTCGACCCGAAGGAGCCGGTCTCCATCGGCGCCATGGTCGGCCCCGAGGCCTTCATGGAGGTGCGCTACCTGGCCCACCACAAGCAGATGCGCGCCCTCGAATTGATCCCGCAGTTATCTCTGGAGTTCAAGACCGTGTTCGGCCGCGACTCGGGCGGGCTCATCCGCACCTACCGCGCCGAAGATGCGAAAACCATCGTCGTCGCCCTCGGCTCGGTGAACGGCACCATCAAGGACGTCATCGACGAGCTGCGCGACGAGGGCTGCGCCATCGGCGCCGCCTCGATCGTCTCCTTCCGCCCCTTCCCGAGCGACGAATTGCACGAGCTGCTCTCGCACGCCAAGCGCCTGGTAGTGATCGAGAAGTCGCTGGCGGTCGGCATCGGCGGCATCGTCTCGCACAACCTGCGCATGGCGCTGTCCGGCATCTCGCTGCACGCCTACACCGTGGTGGCGGGCCTGGGCGGACGCGCCATCACCAAGGCCAGCCTGCGCAGCCTGTTCGAGCGCGCGCTGCGCGACGAGCTCGATCCGCTCACCTTCCTCGACCTCAACCAGGCGGCGATCGACCGCGAGCTGGCGCGCGAGCAAGCGCAGCGCCGCTCCGGCCCCTCCGCCGAGAACATCCTGCGCGACCTGGGCGTGCGATAGGGAGAGCCTCATGGAAATGCAGCAGATCAAGTTCTACCAAACCGGCACCTTCACCGTCGGCAACCGCCTGCTCGATGAAACCCAGCGCAGCGTGCAGGCCAACCTGCAGCGCACCAACTCGCTCAACTCGGGCCACCGCGCCTGCCAGGGCTGCGGCGAGGCGCTCGGCGCGCGCTACGCCATCGACGCCGCCATGCGCGCGGCGAACAACCAGGTCATCGCCTGCAACGCCACCGGCTGCCTCGAAGTGTTCTCGACGCCCTATCCGGAGACATCGTGGCAGATCCCCTGGATCCATTCGCTGTTCGGCAACGCCGCGGCGGTGGCCACCGGCGTTGCGGCGGCGATGAAGGTGAAGGGCCGCGAGGACGTGCGCGTCATCGCCCAGGGCGGCGACGGCGGCACCACCGACATCGGCTTCGGCTGCCTCTCCGGCATGTTCGAGAGGAACGACGACGTGCTCTATCTCTGCTACGACAACCAGGCCTACATGAACACCGGCGTGCAGCGCTCCTCGGCCACGCCGCCGGCGGCACGCACCGCCACCACCCTGCCGCTGGGAAGCGAGCCGGGCGCCGCCTTCGGCCAGGGCAAGAACGTGCCGGAGATCGCCATGGCGCACGGCATCCCCTACGTCGCCACCGCCTCGGTGGCCTACCTGCGCGACCTCGAGGAAAAAGTCAGTCGCGCCATGACGGCGCGCGGCGCCCGCTACATCCACATCCTGGTGCCCTGCCCGCTCGGCTGGGGCGCGGCGCCCCACGACACCATCAGGCTGGCGCGGCTGGCCGTGGAAACCGGCCTCTTCCCGCTCTTCGAGGCCGAGCACGGCGAGGTGGTGCGCTCGACGCCGATCCGTCATCGTATGCCGGTGGAGGAATACCTGAAGCCGCAGAAGCGCTTCGCCCACCTCTTCGGCAAGACCGAGGCCGTCGACACCATCGCGCGCATCCAGGCCATGGCCGACCGCAACATCCGCAAATATCGCTTGGTGGACGAACGCCGCCATGGATAAGCCCTTCGCCATCACCCTCGATCCCGGCTCCTCGCTGGCCAACCGCACCGGCTCCTGGCGCACGAATCGGCCGGTGTACGTCGACCGCCTGCCGCCCTGCAACCACGCCTGCCCGGCCGGCGAGAACATCCAGGGCTGGCTGTTCCACGCCGAGTCCGGCGACTACGAGAAAGCCTGGCGCGAGCTGGTGAAGAACAACCCGATGCCGGCGATCATGGGCCGCGTCTGCTATCACCCCTGCGAAACCGCCTGCAATCGCGGCCAGTTGGATGAATCGGTGAACATCCACGCCGTCGAGCGCTTCCTCGGCGACGAGGCGATCAAGCGCGGCTGGACCGTCGCGCCCGGTGCCGAAACCGGCAAGCGCGTGCTGGTGGTCGGTTCCGGCCCGGCCGGGCTCTCCGCCGCCTGGCACCTGCGCCTGGCCGGGCATGCCGTGACGATTTACGAAGCCAACACGCAGAGCGGCGGCATGATGCGCTTCGGCATTCCGAAATACCGCCTGCCGCGCGAGGTGCTCGACGCGGAAGTGCGGCGCATCCTCGACCTGGGCGTCGAGTTGAAGCTGGACAGCCGCGTCGACGACCTGCTGGCGACGATGAAGGCCGGCCGCTTCGACGCCTGCTTCCTTGCCGTCGGCGCGCACATCGCCAAGCGCGCCTACATCCCGGCCGGCGACGCCGGCAAGATCCTCGACGCCGTCTCGGTGCTGCGCGGCATGGAGCATGAAGAGAAGCCCCTGCTCGGCCGCCGCGTCGTGGTGTATGGCGGCGGCAACACCGCCATCGATGTCGCCCGCACCGCCAGGCGCCTCGGCGCCGAGGAATCCATCATCGTCTACCGCCGCACGCGTGAAAAGATGCCGGCGCACGATTTCGAGGTCGAGGAGGCGCTGCAGGAAGGCGTGCAAATGAAATGGCTGACCACCGTCAAGGAGGCCGGCGAAGCGGGCCTGATGGTGGAGAAGATGGCGCTCGACGAGAACGGCTTCCCGCAACCGACCGGCGAATTCGAGACCATCGCGGCCGACTCGCTGGTGCTGGCGCTCGGCCAGGACGTCGACCTCGGCCTCCTCGCCGTGGTGCCGGGACTGACTTTCGACCAGGGCTCGGTGCAGGTCGACGCCGGCATGATGACGGGGCACCCGGGCATCTTCGCCGGCGGCGACATGGTGGCGGGCGAGCGCACCGTCACGGTCGCCATCGGCCACGGCAAGAAGGCGGCGCGCCACCTCGACGCCTGGCTGCGCGGCGAGGCCTGCGTCGCCCCGCCCAAGCACGAAGTGGCCACCTTCGACAGGCTCAACACCTGGTACTACGCCGACGCCCCCAAGACCGTGCAGCCGGTGCTCGACATCATCCGCCGCCAGGGCAGCTTCGAGGAGGTGCTCGGCGGGCTCGACGAGGGCAACGCCCTCTTCGAGGCGCGGCGCTGTCTCTCCTGCGGCAACTGCTTCGAGTGCGACAACTGCTACGGCGTCTGCCCCGACAACGCCGTCATCAAGCTGGGGCCGGGCAAGCGCTTCCGCTTCAACTACGACTACTGCAAGGGCTGCGGCATCTGCGTCGCCGAGTGCCCCTGCGGGGCCATCCGCACCGAGCCGGAAACCATTTAAGTTCCGGCCGGCCCGGCCGTTATTGACTGCTGATACCCCGGCAGTCGACCATGGCCATCAAGAAAATATCCGCCGCCCGGCTGAAGCCGGGCATGTTCATCCATGACCTCAACTGCGGCTGGATGGATCATCCCTTCCTGACCACCCGCTTCAAGCTGGAATCCGGCAAGGATGTGAAGAAGATTCTCGACGCGGGCATCCGCGAGGTCTACGTCGACACCGAACTCGGACTCGATGCCGGCAACGCCCCGACGGCCGAGGAGGTCAGCCGGGAACTCGACGACGAGATGGCGCGCGAGGCCGAGAAGCAGCCCGAGCCGCGCGCCTCCGCCCGCGAAGAGCTCGCCCGCGCCCAGAAGATCCACGCCGAGGCGAACCTCATCATGCGCGGCATCATGAGCGACGTGCGCCTGGGCAGGCAGGTGCAGGTCGAGCAGATCGAGCCGATGGTCGACAAGATGGCCGCCTCGATCCTGCGCAACAGCGGCGCCCTCATCTCGCTGAATCGCATCAAGAACAAGGACGAGTACACCTTCCAGCACTCGGTCAGCGTCGCCACCCTGCTGATGGCCTTCTGCCGCGGGCTGAGCCTCGACGAGGCCACCCTCCGCCAGGCCGGCATCGGCGGCATGGTGCACGACGTCGGCAAGATGCAGACCCCCGACGGCATCCTCAACAAGCCCGGCAAGCTCACCGACGACGAGTTCGCCGTCATGCGCCACCACGTCGTGGCCAGCCGCGAAATCCTCGAGATCACGCCGAACATCTCGCAGACGGCGCTGGAAGTGGCGGCGCAGCACCACGAGCGCTACGACGGCAGCGGCTATCCCGACCGCCTGAAGGGCGACGGCATCTCCCGCATCGGCCAGATGGCCGCCATCATCGACGTCTACGACGCCATCACTTCCGACCGCGTCTACCACAAGGGCATGCCGCCGACCGAGGCCCTGCGCAAGCTGTTCGAATGGAGCAAGTTCCATTTCAACCCGGAGCTGGTGCATGCCTTTGCCCGGGTGGTGGGCATCTACCCGGTCGGCGCACTGGTGCGGCTGGAGAGCCAGCGCCTGGCGGTGGTGGTGGAGCAGCGCGAGTCGAACATGCTGCAACCCCTGGTGCGGGCCGTCTTCGACGCCAGGCGCAATTACTACATCCCCCCCGAGGACGTGGATCTCTCGCGGCCCATGGGCAAGGGCGGCGCCGACCGCATCGTCGGCCACGAATCGCCGGAAAAGTGGCAGATCGACCCGATGCGCTTCCTCTGACCTCCCGCTCCGCCAAGGCGGGACTCGGCTGATCGTGTCGCCCGGATGGCATTCTTCCCGGCGGAACTGCTCCTATAATGGGTGTTTTCCGCGCAGCCAGACAGAGGAAGGAGGGGGATGATGGGTGCCAAATACCAGGAGTTTTACCGCCGCTCGATCGAGGACCGCGACGCCTTCTGGCGCGAACAGGCCGCGCTGGTCGACTGGCACAAGCCCTTCGGCCAGGTGCTCGATTACGGCAAGCCGCCCTTCGCCAAGTGGTTCGTCGGCGGCGAGATCAACCTGTGCCACAACGCCGTCGACCGGCACCTTGCAACCCGTGCCGACCAGCCGGCGCTGATCTACATCTCGACCGAGACCGGCGAGGAGAAGACCTACACCTACGCCGAACTGCACGCCGAAGTGCAGCGCATGGCCGCCGTCCTGCAGAGCCTCGGCGTCGGCAAGGGCGACCGCGTGCTGATCTACATGCCGATGATCGCCGAGGCGCTCTTCGCCATGCTCGCCACGGTGCGCATCGGCGCCATCCACTCGGTGGTGTTCGGCGGCTTCGCCGCCAGCTCGCTCGCCACCCGCATCGACGACGCCCAGCCGAAGGTGATGATCACGGCCGACGCCGGCATGCGCGGCGGCAAGGCCGTGCCCTACAAGCACCTGGTCGACGAGTCGCTGCGCCTGGCCGCCACGCCGCCGCAGAAGGTGCTGATCGTCAACCGCGGCCTCGACAAGGACATGCCGCGCGTCGCCGGCCGCGACCTCGACTACGCCGAACTGCGCGCGCAGCACCTGAACGCCAGCGTGCCGTGCACCTTCGTCGAGTCCTCGCATCCGTCCTACATCCTGTATACCTCCGGCACCACCGGCAAGCCGAAGGGCGTGCAGCGCGACACCGGCGGCTATTGCGTGGCGCTGGCCGCCTCGATGCGCCATGTGTACCAGGCCAATCCGGGCGAGACCTACTTCGCCACTTCCGACATCGGCTGGGTGGTGGGCCATTCCTACATCGTCTACGGCCCGCTCATCAACGGCATGGCGACGGTGGTGTACGAAGGCACGCCGATCCGCCCCGACGCCGGCATCTGGTGGAAGATCGTGCAGGACCACAAGGTCACCGTGATGTTCTCGGCACCGACCGCCATCCGCGTGCTGAAGAAGCAGGACCCGGCCTTCCTGAAGAAATACGACCTGTCCTCGCTGCGCCACCTGTTCCTCGCCGGCGAGCCGCTCGACGAGCCGACGGCGAAGTGGATCGCCGAGGCGCTGGGCAAGCCGATCTACGACCACTACTGGCAGACCGAGACCGGCTGGGCCCTGCTCACCGGCCTGCCCGGCGTCGAGCCGCACGCCACCAAGTTCGGCAGCCCGTCGTTTCCCGCCTACGGCTACGACGTGCGCCTGCTGCACGAGGGCACCGGCGAGGAAGTGCCGCCCGACGAGAAGGGCGTCGTCGCCGTGGTGCCGCCGCTGCCGCCCGGCTGCATGACGACGGTGTGGGGCCAGGACGAGCGCTTCGTGCAGACCTACTTCACCTCCTTCCCCGGCAAGCATATCTACACCACCTTCGACTGGGGCATCCGCGACAAGGACGGCTACTACTTCATCCTCGGCCGCACCGACGACGTCATCAACGTCGCCGGCCACCGCCTCGGCACGCGCGAGATCGAGGAGGCCATCAGCGCCCACGCCGCCGTCGCCGAAGTGGCCGTGGTCGGCGTCGCCGACCAGCTCAAGGGCCAGATGCCGATGGCCTTCGCCGTGGTGAAGGACCCGGCGAAGATCGCCACGCCAGAACTGCGCGCCGCCCTGGAAAAGGAGGTGATGGGCACGGTGGACGGCCTGCTCGGCCCCATCGCGCGGCCGAAGAACGTGCACTTCATCAACCAGCTGCCGAAGACGCGCTCCGGCAAGGTGCTGCGCCGCTCCATCCAGGCCATCGCCGAAGGCCGCGACCCGGGCGACCTGACGACCCTGGACGATCCGATCGGCATCCAGATGGTGAAGGACGCCGTCGACGGCAAGTAACCTGGAGCGGCCGCAGGCCGCGAACAACCGTCACCCCCTTCCCGTGGAAGGGGACGGGGGATGGCAGGTATCTCATCGCCGTCCTGCCGCGACTTTTCCGCGCCCCTTCCGGCCCTCCGGGCGGAAGGGGTTTTGCGTCAGGGCTTTAGCTTTGATCCACGTCAATGACCGTTCGGGCGGCGCTCCTTAGAGTTGCGATGCTCCGACGCCAGCGCGCAGCATGACCACCCTCACCGCAAAACCCTTCGAACTCGTCTGCCCGGCCGGCGCCCTGCCCGCCCTGAAAGCCGCCGTCGACAACGGCGCCGACTGCGTCTACACCGGCCTCAAGGACAACACCAACGCGCGCAACTTCACCGGCCTCAATTTCGACGACGCGCAGCTGCGCGAGGGCATTCGCTACGCCCACGACCGCCGCGCCAAGGTGCTGCTGGCGCTCAACACCTATCCGCAGACCGCCACCTGGAGCCGCTGGACCGCCGCCGTCGACAAGGCCGCCGACTTCGGCGTGGACGCCATCATCCTGGCCGACCCCGGCCTGATGGAATACGCCAAGACGAAGCATCCGCAGTTGCGCCTGCACCTCTCCGTGCAGGGCTCGGCCACCAGCTACGAGGCGATCAACTTCTACCACGAGCAGTTCGGCATCCAGCGCGCCGTGCTGCCGCGCGTGCTGGCCATGGCGCAGGTCGAGCACGTCGTGAAGAACACGCCGGTCGAGATCGAGGTGTTCGGCTTCGGCGGCCTCTGCGTCATGGTCGAGGGGCGCTGCGCGCTCTCCGCCTATGTTACCGGCGACTCGCCCAACACCGTCGGCGTCTGCTCGCCGGGCAAGGCGGTGCGCTACGAGCAGACCGCGCAGGGCATGGAGACGCGCCTCAACGGCGTGCTCATCGACCGCTTCGCCGAGGGCGAGAAGACCGGCTACCCGACGCTGTGCAAGGGCCGCTTCGAGGTGAACGACGAGACCTACTACGCCATCGAAGAGCCGACCAGCCTGAACACCCTCGAGCTGCTGCCGAAGCTGATGGAGATCGGCGTCAAGGCCGTCAAGATCGAGGGCCGCCAGAGGAGCCCGGCCTACGTCGCGCAGGTGACCAGGGTGTGGCGCGAGGCCATCGACTCGGCGCTGCGCAACCGACAGGACTTCTCCGTGCGCGATGCCTGGATGGCGGAACTGAACAAAGTGTCCGAGGGCAACATGCACACGCTCGGGGCGTACTATCGCCCCTGGAAGTGAAATGAAGTTAGCCCTTGGGCCTTTGCTCTACTACTGGCCGCGCCAGCAGGTCTTCGACTTCTACGAGGAGATCGCGCGGACGCCGGTCGACATCGTCTACCTCGGCGAGACGGTCTGCGCCCGCCGCCACGAACTGCGCGTGCAGGACTGGGCGGAGATCGCGCAAAAACTCGCCGCCACCGGCAAGCAGGCCATCCTCGGCACGCAGACGCTGATCGAGTCCGAGTCCGACCTGAAGACCCTGCGCCGCGTCATCGACGAGAAGGACTTTCTTACCGAGGCCAACGACATGGGCGCCGTGCGCCTGCTCTCGTCCGCCAAGCGGCCTTTCGTCGCCGGCCCCTTCCTCAATGTCTTCAACAGCGCCACGCTTGGCCTGATGGCGCAGCTGGGCGCCGCGCGCTGGGTGATGCCGGTGGAAATGTCGGCCGACGCGCTGCGCGAACTGCAGGCCGCCCGCCCTGCCGGACTGGAGACCGAAGTGTTCGCCTACGGCCGCCTGCCGCTGGCCTTCTCGGCGCGCTGCTTCACCGCCCGCCACTTCAACCTGCAGAAGGACGACTGCCAGTTCAAGTGCATCGAGTTTCCCGACGGCCTGCTCATCAAGACGCGCGAGGGCGAGGAGTTCCTCACGCTCAACGGCATCCAGACGCAGTCGTCGAAGGTGTACAACCTGGTCGGCGAAGTGGGCGAGCTGCGCGGGCTGGGCGTCGACATCCTGCGCATCAGCCCGCAATCGCAACACACGCCCGCCCTGCTCGAGGTTTTCCGCGCCCGAATCGACGGCACGCTCGACGTTCAGGCGGCGCGCACGAAAATGGCCGGCCTCGCCCTCGCCGAACCCTGCAACGGCTTCTGGTACGGCAAGCCCGGGCTGGACCAGATTGCCGCTTGAATGCCGGCAAGGTAACCTTGCCTGATGAAAACCGCCGAGCTGCTTCAGTCCCTCTCGGACAACCACGTCGAATACGTGCTGGTCGGCGGGCTGGCCGTGCAATTGCACGGATACCTCAGGGCCACTTTCGATATCGACCTCGTGCTGGCCATGAACGACGGAAACCTCAGCCGCTTCATCGAGGTGGCGAAACAATACGGTCTGGTGCCGGTCATTCCGGAGCCCATCGACGCGCTGCGCGATGCCGACAGGATCGATCGCTGGCATCGCGAAAAAGGCATGCTGGCCTTCGCCCTGAGGGAACCGGGTGCGGGCGGCGGAGTAGTCGATGTCCTGGTGCGGCCCGAAGTGTCCTTCGAAAGGCTGATGGCCAACGCCATCGCCGGCGATCTTTTCGGTCGCCGCGTATGGATCGCATCGATAGATGACCTGCTCGACATGAAACGCATCGCCAACCGCACGAAGGACAGGCTCGACATCGAAGCCCTGGAAAAAATCCGGCGCGGGGAGGATCCGAATGCCTGAAGCACCGGCCGGCTCCAGCCGGATCATTCCGCAAGAGCTGATGCTGGCGCGGCTCGCCCAGTCCGAGCAGATGCGCGAATTCTTCATCCAGATGTGGCTGCAGAACCCGGCCCTGGCCCGGCAGGGCGGCGCGCAGGTGCAGGCCTTGCTCGCAGAAATTGCCCCCGTTGCCTCCGACCGGTAGACTTGCGCCATGGACCTGATCGATACCCTGCGCCGCGCCCGCATTCCGCAATTCACCCTGCCGCCCTTCGTCGGCGCCGTGCACCAGCGTCTGCCGCAGCTGCCGCCCACACTGGGGCTGACCACGGCGCTCAACCTCGCCCTCGACCGCATCCTGCCGCGCGACACGCTGGCGCCGCTCGCCGGCAAGCTGGTCTGCCTGCGCGTCACCGACGCTGGCCTGAGCCTGAATTTCACCCTGACGGAGAAAGGGTTTCGCCCGGCGGTCAGCAGCGCGAAGCCGGACCTGATGATCTCCGCCAGGGCGCGCGACTTCATCGCCCTCGCCCTGCGCGAGGAGGATCCCGACACCCTGTTCTTCAGCCGCCGCCTGCTCATGGAAGGCGACACCGACCTCGGCCTGCTGGTGAAGAACACGCTGGACGCCATCGACTGGCCGCGCCTCGATCTGGAGGCCGTCCATCCGCTACGACTGTTCGCCCTGCTCAGGCTGCGAATGGGGTCATCCGACCGCTAAGCCAAACCCCTCCCCCGCCTCGTCTTCTTTAACGGCTCCAGCCACAGCTGTCCGTGCCGATAGCGCGCGTGACTATCGGCCGGGCGTTCCTGTTGAAGTTTGCGCGATACCCGGCTCGATTCATGGCGTTTCTGGTTGTGGAACCAACACCGGCGCACGGCGTGGCAGCGACTGGCCCTACTGGCACCATCAGATGTTTCCGGCGCGGCGCTTTTTTCCCTGCGCAGCCGATCCGAAGATATGTGCTCGCCAAGTCCGTTCGCTGGCATTAAACAACAAAGGGAGCCCCACATGATCGTCAAGCTATGGCAAAAGATGCTCCTGCTTGTCTGCGGCATACTGTTCGCGGCAGGCGTGCACGCCGAAATTCCCAAGGAAACCTACGACGCGCTGAAACTGGACAAGTCGGCCACGTCGAAACAGCTGTATGAAGCACTGGTGAAGCGCTACAAGGATCCGGCCGAGGGCGCCGGACGCGGCACTTTCGCCCAATACTGGGAACCGATTGCCTTCAGCAAGTACCTTGATCCTGCCAGCTCCTACAAGCCCCCCTCGTCGGTCAAGGACGTCGCTTCCCGCCAGCAGTGCGTCAAATGCCATGCGGATGAAACACCGGTGTGGGTGAACACCTGGAAGAAGAGCGCCCACGCCAATCTCGACAATATCCGCAGGCTGACCCCGAAGGACGCCACCTTCTACAAGAAGGCCAAGCTGGAAGATGTCGAGAAGAATCTGCGCTCGCTAGGCAAGCTGGCCGAGGGCGAGCAGCTCAAGGAGGTCGGCTGCATCGATTGCCACGTGGACGTGAATACGAAGAAGAGCGCCGACCACCGCGCCGACCTGCGCATGCCGACCGCCGACGTCTGCGCCACCTGCCACCTGCAGGAATTCGGCGAGCGCGAGTCGGAGCGAGACACCATCACCTGGCCGAAAGACCAGTGGCCAAAGGGGCGGCCCTCGCATGCCCTCGACTTCAAGGCCAATATCGAGACCTCGATCTGGGCCGGCATGCCGCAGCGCGAGATCGCGGAAGGTTGCACCATGTGCCACTATAACCAGAACAAGTGCGACGGCTGCCACACACGCCATGAGTTCTCGGTGGCCGAATCACGCAAGCCGCAGGCCTGCGCCACCTGCCACAACGGGGTCGACCACAACAACTGGGAGGCCTACAGCCTGTCCAAGCACGGCAAGGTGGTCGAGATCATGGGCAGCAAGTGGAACTGGGACGTGCCGCTGAAGGATGCTTTCGCCAAGGGCGGCCAGTCAGCGCCGACCTGCCAAAGCTGCCACTTCGAGTACCAGGGCAAGTACAGCCACAACCTGGTGCGCAAGGTGCGCTGGGCAAACTATCCGGCGGCGGCCGGCATCGCCGAGAACATCAAGAGCGACTGGTCCGAGAGGCGCCTCGAGGCTTGGGTGAAGACCTGCACCAACTGCCACAGCGAGAGTATGGCCCGCTCCTATCTCGACATGATGGACAAGGGCACGCTGCAGGGACTGGCCAAGTACCAAGAGGCGCACAAGGTGGTCGAAAAGCTCTACGCCGACAAGCTGTTGCCCGGCCAGACCACCAACCGCCCGACGCCGCCGCCGACCGAAAAGGAAGGCGTTGCGCAGTTCTTCCAGCTGTTCTGGACCAAGGGCAACAACCCCTCGTCGGTCGAAACGGAAGTCATCGAGATGGGCGAGAACGACCTGCCCAAGCTGCACGTCGGCCTGGCGCACGTCAATCCAGGCGGCTTTACTTACACCGAGGGTTGGGAGCCGCTCAGCCGCGCCTACTCCAAGATCATGAGCGAGGATACCAAGCTGCGTGAGATGGCGGCTTTGCAAAACCGCGTCGCCAAGCTGGAAGCCAAACGCGTCAGCCTGCTCGACAGTGACAGCAATACCGGCCGTGCCTCGCTCGGCGGCCTCGGCGGCGCGCTGCTGCTGGCCGGCGGCATCGCCCTGGCCGGCTGGCGCCGACGCGACCGGTCCGGTAAGTAAGCGCCGGTCATGGAGGCGGTGCTCCCGGCCGGTTCTGCCCGCAAATTCCTCCCGTCTGTGGGCTTCGCCCTGGTAGCGGGAGGCTTGCTTTTGTTGGGCTGGGTCGCCTACTCCTTCCTGCAACCCGGACCCGCGCCCTACCGCTACCAACTGGTGGAGGAAGGGGGCGCAGATCGTTTTGCCTCCCTCGGCCTCGCGGCCTGGCCGGACCTGAAGATCGGAAAGTACGAGGTCCGCGTCGAGGGCATCGACCAGCCGGTCGCCGTGGCGCTTGTCGGGCGTCGCGGCGCAGCCTCGCCGGTGATGCTCGACTGGGACAACCGCAGCGGCGATCCGCTGGTGTTTGCCGACACCCGGCTGGCCGAGCTGAAGACCTTGGCGCAGGCGATCACGAAACACATGCCGAAGGAAGCCCTCGTACTCGGCTGGTGGGACACCGCGCGCGCGTTGCGTCTGCTGGCGGGACGCGAGACGGCCTTCGATTCCCACCTGGGCGAGCCGCTCATCACGCCGGCGCCCTGGCAGGGGCGCAACAGGCCGATCGCGAAGTACGAGCGGGAATTCTGGGGCGCGCCGCCCGACGAGGTCGAGAGGCAGCGCTTCCGGCGCTTCGCCGAGGCGCTTACCACCGAGGCGGCGACGGGCGCGGCCATGCTGCGCGAACTGGCAGGCGGACGGGAAGCCTATGTCGCCGTGCATGTCGCGGACCTCTTCAAGCTCGGCCTACTGCATCCCGACCGCCTCGGCGTCGCCTACAAGGATTTCCCGATTCAGGGCGACATGCACGGGCCGATCGGCTTCGTCAAGCGCTGGATGCTGGACAACAAGTATTCCGCCTACACCCTGCACGAGCTCTCGGAACAGCAGGCGCGCGTGTATTTCCTCACTGATGCGCAAAGCGGCAACACCCTGCTCGCGCAGATGCTGCCGCTCACCACCTCGCGTCCGACCGAGCTGGAAGCCCTGCAGCTCGTCTATCAGCACGGCGGCTACTGGGTCTACAAGATCCCGGCCGTCGGCAAGTAGGCGTTCCTCCCTGGCACCAGCATCCCGCCCGCCGGTGGTTCTACCGCCGGCGACGGAATACCCATAAATTCCGACCAGTCCCGTTGCCAAGGAGCCGCTTATGTCGCTTCGCATTCCGTTCATTCTCGCCGCGCTGGCCATGCTGGCGACCGCCGCTGCCGATGCGGCACCCAACTACGAGGGCCGCAAGAAATGCGGTTCCTGCCACCGCAGCCAACTCGATTCCTGGGAGAAGACGGCGCACGCCAAGGCCCTCGATTCGCTCGCACCCAAGGCCAAGGCCGAGGCGAAAAAGAAAGCCCGGCTCGACCCGAACAAGGACTACCGGCAGGACACGGATTGCGTCGGCTGCCACTCCACCGGCTTCAACCATGAAGGCGGCTTCGATCCCAAGGAACCGAGCAAATACCTCAGCGGTGTCGGCTGCGAATCATGCCACGGCCCCGGCTCGGAATATCGTCTGCAGCACCGCAAGGCGGGACAGGCCTTCGAGAAGAAGAAGCAAGCCACAGCGCGCCAGCAGCTCGCCGAGGCCGGACAGGAATTCCAGTTCGAGGAGCGCTGTGCCTCCTGCCACCTGAACTACGAGGGCTCGCCCTGGAAGGGCGCGAAGAAGCCCTTCACTCCCTTCACGCCAAAGCTCGACAAAAAGTACGCCTTCGAATTCGGCAAGGCGGTACGCAACGACAAGGCCATGCACGAGCACTTCAAGTTGGAAGACGTGTTCACCGGCCCGCCGCTGCCTTCCTTCCGTGACGAGTTCCAGTCCAAGGCGAAGCCGGGCGTGAAGGGCAAGGAGGAATGATGGCCGGCCGGCTGCGCCGATATACGGGACAACACGGCGGCGCGCTGCTGCTCGGCGCGGCGGGTGCGCTGGCATTGCTGGCCGCGCTGTTTGGCGGCGAGGCGGCGGTGTCCACGACTGAGTTTTGCGTCAGTTGCCACTCGATGAGCTACCCGGCCGAGGAGCTGAAGAAGTCCTCCCACTACGGCGCCCTCGGGGTCAACCCCGGCTGCAAGGATTGCCACATCCCGCAAGGGTTGGCGAACTTCCACCTGGCAATCGCCACGCATGTCGTCGACGGCGCGCGCGAGCTGATTCTCGAATTCAAAAACGATTACTCGGACATCAAAAAATTCGACGCGCGGCGCCCCGAGATGGCCCACGACGCGCGCATGAATCTGAAACGCTGGGACAGCGTCACCTGCCGCGCCTGCCACAAGGACCCGCAGCCGCCCGGCGCCGATGCCCGCGCGGCGCATGACAAGATGCGCACGCAGAAAGCCACCTGCATCGACTGCCACCAGAACCTGGTGCACAAGGAAGTCCCCGAGACCGACCTCGACGCCAGCCTGGCGCAGGGACGCCGCATCGAAAAGAAAGACTGATTGGTACCAGCAGCCATTTCGGCCGTGGCCCTATGGACATTGCCGAAATCGGGACTACCATGAAACCATTGAATGCCATCCGGCCCCAGAGCCGGAGCGGGAGGAGGAGGTTGGCATGGAAATTCCGGTCCTGCTTGACCCGAAAAGCCGGCAGTCCCTTCAGGCCCAGCTCTATGAGCAGATCCGCAAGCTGATCCTCGGCGGGCGCCTGAAGCCCGGTACGCCCCTGCCCGCCAGCCGCGCGCTGTCCAGACAGCTCGGCGTGTCGCGCAACACCATCATGCTGGCCTACGACCGCCTGTCCGCCGAGGGCTATTTGCAGACGCGCGAGGCCATCGGCACCTATGTCAGTTTCGAATTGCCGGAGGATTGTCTCACGGCCAAGCGCCTCGCCTCGACAGCCGACACCAGCGCCCAGGACTTCCCCACCCGCCGCCAGATCGCCTTCGCAGGCCGCCCCCAGGCGGTCGTCAACCAGAGGCGCCTCGCCTACGACTTCTGGCTCGGCCGCCCCGATCCGCATTCCTTCCCGATCAAGGCCTGGCGCCGCCTCATCAACCGGACCCTGGTCACCGCCGGCACGCGCCTGACCGAATACCGCGACCCGGCCGGCCTGATCGACTTGCGCCAGGCCATCGCCGATCACATCGGTCCAGCGCGCGGCATCAACGTCGACCCGGACCAGATCATCATCGTCGCCGGCTGCCAGGAAGGCCTCAACCTGACGGCCCGCCTGCTCCTGCGCGAAGGCATGAGCGTGGCGATCGAAAACCCCGCCTATCAGGGCGCGGCCTACCTCTACGAGAGCTACCGCGCCCGGCTGATGCCAGTCTGCGTCGACGAGAACGGGCTAAGCGTGGAAGACCTGCCCGCGGAGGGCGCGGCGCTTCTCTACGTCACTCCCTCGCACCAGTATCCGATGGGCTTCACCCTCTCGCTGGAGCGCCGCCTGCGCCTGCTCGACTGGGCCTGGCGCACCGGCACCTACATCGTCGAGGACGACTACGACAGCGATTTCCGCTACCGCGGCTCGCCGATCGCCGCGCTGATGGGCCTCGACAGCCACGGCTGCGTGATCTATCTCGGCACCTTCTCCAAGTCGATCGGCGCCGGCCTGCGCATCGGCTACCTCGTCGTGCCGAAGCACCTCGCCGGCCCGGCCGGCACGGCCAAGGCCCTGCTCGACAACGGCCACCCCTGGCTCGAGCAGGCGGTGCTGGCGGAATTCCTCGTCGGCGGCGGCTACGACAACCACCTGCGCCGCATCCGCCAGAGTTACGCCGAGCGCCGCGACTGCCTGACCGACTGCCTGAAGCGGCATTTCGGCGAGGTCGCGATCTCCGGCTCGGAATGCGGCATGCACATCGCCTGGCATCTGCCGGACGATCTGCCGCGCGCGGCCCGGTTGCAGGAAATGGCTGCGGAACACGGCGTCGGCATCTACACCCTGCAATCGGGCGCGGCCTACGACTTCGGCGGCTGCGCCTACTCGGATCGGGCCATCATGCTCGGCTTCTCCTCGCTGAACGAGCGGCAGATCCGCTCCGGCACAGAGCGCGTCGCCGCAGCGGTCGACGCCGCACGCAAGCCAGCGGCGACGGTGGCCGGCCTGCATGCGCCGACGCCCGCGACCCTGAAAGCGGGATCGCGGATACCCCTGCCGGGCTCATAGAAGGACCTGATTAGTGACAAACCTCAGCCAGCCGGATGATGGGGGCTGGACGAGGCGGTGTAAGCGCTGCGGCGCGCAGCAAGCGGGCCAGGATGGAGGCCAGATTGAAACGTCTGTTGAAGCGATACTGCACTTCGGCGAGATAGCGATGGGCATATTTGACGAAGTCGAACGCATGGTAAGTGCCGCTCAGGGCGGTCTTGAGGTTGCCCAGCAAGGTATTGACCGCCTTGAACTGGGGCAGCCGGGCGCTTGCCTTGCCGCCGCCGGTGACGGTGACCTCATGTTCGGCGCCGATGATTCTCACACCCCGGAAACACCACAGCCCGTCGGAGACGACCTGGGCCGAAGTGGCCAGAGACTTGGCCGCCCAGATCGCCACGGCTTCCGAGGTGAAGGGCTGCCTGACCAGGCAGGCATACAGGGGCCGGCCGTCGGGGCCGGTCTGCACGGCGGCGATGAAAGGCACCTTGTTCTCCGAGCCGCGCCCGCTTTTACCCCCACTGCGCTCGCCGCCCAAGTAGGCATCGTCGATCTCGACCCGCCCGTCGAGCACACGGGAATCCTCGCGCAAGCGCATGACTTCCATGAGTTTATGCTTCATCAGCCAAGCGCTCTTGTAGCACACACCCAGGTGGCGCTTGAGCTCCAGAGCGGAGACGTTGTTCTTGGCTTGGGTGAGCAGATGCATGGCGAGGAACCAGCGGGTGAGCGGCAGCTTGGTGGCCTCGAAGATGGTGCCGCACAGCGCGCTGCTTTGATGTCGGCAGGTGCAGCATTGCCAGTAGCGGCGGCGGCCGCGGACGAACGTGCCGTGTTCGGCCGCGCCGCAGGCCGGGCAGCGAAACCCTTCGGGCCAGCGCGCGGCCGCCAACGCCGCCTCGCATTGTTCCTCGCTGCCGTAACGATCCAGAAACTCGGTCATCGAAAGTCCTGCCTGAAATTGCACCCGGTTCATCGCCATGGCCCATTCTCCTCGCCGGTGAAAATGAGCCCAGTTTCCTCCCCGCCAGGCTCGCTACGTGAGCCTGCTGAGGTTTGTCGCTAATCAGGTAGAAGGATAAGTCACCCAAATCACCGTCGTCCCGCCCGTGCGGGTAAAATCTGCGGTTTGCGGCCTTTGCGGGCTGTTTTGATTTCGGACAAGCTCTGCAAGGGCGGCGTCCCGCAGAATTCACCATGCTTGAAGCCAGCAACCTGGAGTGCGTGCGCGGCGAGAAAAGCCTGTTCCGCGGCCTGTCGTTCCGCCTCGAGCCGGGCGCCTGCCTGATGGTGCAGGGCGCCAACGGCAGCGGCAAGACCAGTCTCCTGCGCATGCTCTGCGGGCTGTCGCCGCCGGCCGCCGGCGAGATCCGCTGGAACGGGAAGCCGATCAGGAAGCTGGCGGAGGACTATCGCGGCGAGCTGCTGTATTGCGGCCATGCCGGCGCCGTGAAGGATGAACTGACGGCGCTGGAGAACGCGCGCATCGCAGCCACGCTGGCCGGCGCGCCGGTGGAGGAAGAGGCGGCGCGGGCGGCGCTGCGGCAATTGGGACTGAAGGGCCGCGAGGAGCTGCCGGCGCGCGTGCTTTCCGCCGGGCAGAAGCGGCGCGTGGCGCTCACCCGCCTGCTGCTGGAGAAACGCAGGCTGTGGGTGCTCGACGAGCCGCTCACGGCGCTGGACCGCGCGGCGGTGGCGAACCTGTGCGGTGTCATCGACGCGCACCTCGCCGGCGGCGGCATGGCGGTGCTGACCAGCCACCAGGACCTGCCGCTCGCGGGGCGGGTCGAGCACCTGCGGCTCGACTGATGGGCGAGACCAGCCTCGTTGCGGTACTCGGCGCGGTGATCCGGCGCGACCTGCTGCTCGCCCTGCGGCGCAAGTCGGACGTGCTGACGACGCTGTTCTTCTTCGTCATCGTCGTCAGCCTGTTCCCGCTCGGCATCGGGCCGGAGATGGCGATGCTGAGGAAGATCGCCCCCGGCGTGCTGTGGGTGGCGGCGCTGCTGGCGACGATGCTGTCGCTGCCGCGGCTGTTCGCGGCGGACCACGCCGACGGCACGCTGGAACAGATGGCCTTGTCGGCGATGCCGCTCGGCGTGCTGGTGGCGGGCAAGATCGTCGCCCACTGGCTGCTCTCCGGCCTGCCGCTGGCGCTACTGGCGCCGGTGCTGGGCCTGCAGTTCGACCTGCCGGCCGACGCGCTCGGCGTGATGATGCTGGCGCTGCTGGTCGGCACGCCGGTGCTCTCGCTGATCGGCGCCGTCGGCGCGGGACTGACTTTGGGCGTGCGCGGCGGCGGCGTGCTGGTGTCGCTGCTGGTGCTGCCGCTCTACGTGCCGGTGCTGATCTTCGGCGCCGGCGCGGTGGAAGCGCACATCGGCGGGCTGGGCGCGACGGCGCACCTGTCGCTGCTGGCGGCCTTCCTGGCGCTGGCGGCCTTTTTCGGACCGTGGGCCACGACGGTCGCGCTTAGGATTGCACTTGAATAACACCATTAACCACAGAGACACAGAGGCACAGAGAAATGCAAGGAAAAACTCTTCAATGGTTTTCTCTGTGTCTCTGTGTCTCTGTGGTTGAACAGGTTTTTTCATGAACAACCGCGTCATCAACTGGTTCAAGTTTTCCTCGCCGCAGACCTTCTATCCGCTGGCGGGGAAGCTGATCCCGTGGTTCTGGGCGCTCACCGCCGCGTTCGGCCTGGCCGGCCTGTATGTCGGCTTCTTCGTCGCGCCCACCGACGCCCAGCAGGGCGAGGGCTACCGCATCATCTTCATCCACGTGCCGGCCTCGTGGATGTCGATGTTCCTCTATCTCGTCATGGCTTTCTGGGCGGCGCTCGGCCTCGGCTTCAACACGCGCCTGTCCGGCATGATGGCCTCGGCCCTGGCGCCGACCGGCGCCCTGATGGCCTTCCTCTCGCTGTGGACCGGGGCGCTGTGGGGCAAGCCGATGTGGGGCACCTGGTGGGTGTGGGACGCGCGGCTGACCTCCGAGCTGATCCTGTTCTTCCTCTACCTCGGCTTCATCGCCCTGCAGTCGGCCATCGACGATGCGCGCCGCGCCGACAAGGCCGGCGCCGTGCTGGCCCTGGTCGGCGTGGTCAATATTCCGATCATCTACTTCTCGGTGAAGTGGTGGAACACCCTGCACCAGGGCGCCTCGGTGAGCCTGACCAAGTCGCCCTCGATGGCGCAGACCATGCTGTGGGGCATGCTGCTGATGGCGCTGGCCTTCTGGATGTATTCGATCGCCGTGTCGCTGACCCGCGTGCGCGCCATCATCCTCGAGCGGGAAAGGCATGCCGGCTGGGTCGAGGAATTGAGCGAGGTCAAGCCATCATGAACTGGGGCAGCGCCTCCGAATTCTTCGCCATGGGCGGCCACGCCTTTTACGTCTGGGGCGCCTTCGGCGCCTGCGCCCTGCTCATGATCGTGGAACCAATTCTCGCCAGGCGGCGTCGAAGCAACGCCCTCGACGAACTGAGGCGCGAGATGCGCGCCCGCAAGGAAAGCAACGAATGAAACCCCGTCACAAGCGCTTCGCCCTCATCGGCGGCGGCCTGGCCGTGCTGGGCATCGCCGCCGCGCTGGTGCTCAACGCCTTCCAGAGCAACCTGGTGTTCTTCTTCACGCCGACCCAGGTGGCGTCCGGCGAGGCGCCGAAGGGCAAGGCCTTCCGCATCGGCGGCCTGGTCAAGGAGGGCAGCCTGAAGCGCCAGCCGGACGGCCTCACCATGCAATTCGTCGTCACCGACACGGCGAAGGAAATCACCGTCGCCTACTCTGGCATCCTTCCCGACCTGTTCCGCGAAGGCAAGGGCGTGGTGGCGCAGGGCAAGGTCGGCGACAACGGCCTGTTCACCGCCACCGAAGTGCTGGCCAAGCACGACGAGAATTACATGCCGCCGGAAGCGCAGCACGCCGTCGACGAGGCACACAAGGCGGCGAAGACGGTAAAACAGTAACGAAAACTCATTTGACACAGAGCCCACAGAGACACAGAGGACACAGAGAAAACATGAAAGATGCTTTGCTTTACCTCAGCGCACTCCGTGCCTCTGTGCCCTCTGTGTTTAAGGCGGTATCCACATGATCCCCGAACTCGGCCACTTCGCGCTGATCCTGGCGCTGCTCGTCGCGCTGGTGCAGGGCACGCTGCCGCTGGCCGGCGCCCATGGTGGAAAAAACGGCGCCATCCTGCCGTGGATCGCGCTGGCGCGGCCGGCGGCGCGGGCGCAGTTCCTGCTCGTCGCAATCGCCTTCGGCTGCCTCACCTGGGCCTTCGTCGCCAACGACTTCTCTGTCGTCTATGCGGTGCAGCATTCCAACTCGCGCCTGCCGCTGGTGTATCGCATCGCCGGCGTCTGGGGCGGCCACGAGGGCTCGCTGCTGCTGTGGATGCTGATGCTGTCGACCTGGACCGTGGCGGTGTCCTTCCTCTCGCGCCACCTGCCCGACGCCATGGCGGCGCGGGTGCTCGGCGTGCTCGGCCTGGTCGCCGCCGGCTTCCTGCTCTTCATCCTGCTCACCTCCAACCCCTTCGAGCGCCTGCTGCCGGCGGCGGAGGACGGCCGCGACCTGAATCCCCTGCTGCAGGACCCCGGCCTGGTGTTCCATCCGCCGATGCTCTACATGGGCTACGTCGGCTTTTCGGTGGCCTTCGCCTTCGCCATCGCCGCGCTGCTCTCGGGCCAGCTCGACGCCGCCTGGGCGCGCTGGTCGCGGCCGTGGACCACGGCGGCCTGGGTCTTCCTCACGCTCGGCATCGCGCTCGGCTCCTGGTGGGCCTATTACGAGCTGGGCTGGGGCGGCTGGTGGTTCTGGGACCCGGTGGAGAACGCCTCCTTCATGCCCTGGCTGGTCGGCACGGCGCTGGTGCACTCGCTGGCGGTGACGGAAAAGCGCGGCGGCTTCAAGAACTGGACGGTGCTGCTGGCCATCGCCGCCTTCTCGCTCTCGCTGCTCGGTACCTTCCTCGTGCGCTCGGGCGTGCTCTCCTCGGTGCACGCCTTCGCCACCGACCCGCGCCGCGGCATCTTCATCCTGCTGTTCCTCGCCGTGGTGATCGGCGGCTCGCTGTTCCTGTTCGCGCTGCGCGCGCCGAAGGTGGGGCTGGGCGGCGCCTTCGGCCTCGTCTCGCGCGAGTCGCTGCTGCTGATGAACAACGTGCTGCTGGTGGTGGCCGCCGGCAGCGTCATGCTCGGCACGCTGTATCCGCTGTTCATCGATGCGCTCGGCCTGGGCAAGCTGTCGGTCGGTCCGCCCTACTTCAACGCCGTCTTCGTGCCGCTGATGGTGCCGGTGCTGCTGCTGATGGCGCCGGGACCGCTGATGCGCTGGAAGCACGGCAACGCCGGCGACGTCATGAAGCGGCTGTGGCCCGCCGTGCTGGCGGCACTGACTTTTGCCATTGCGGTGCCGTTTGCCTACGGCCGCTGGTCGCCGCTGGTGGCGCTCGGGCTGGCGCTGGCCGCCTGGATCGTCGGCGCCAGCGCGGTCGGCATCGTCGCCCGCCTGCGCGGCAGCCAGGGCGGGCCGTTCGCCCAGCCGCGCAGCTGGTGGGGCATGCACCTCGCGCATGCCGGCGTGGCCGCCTTCGTCGTCGGCGTCACCCTGGTGTCGGCCTACCAGGAGGAAAAGGACGTGCGCATGGAGCCGGACGAGACGGTGACGGTGGGCGGCTACACCTTCCGCTTCGTCGGCGTGCGGCCGGAGATGGGGCCGAACTACCGCGCCATGGTCGGCGAGGTGGCATTGTCGAAGGCGGGCAAGGCGCTGAAGACACTGCGCCCGGAAAAGCGCAGCTACTTCTCCTCGGCCATGCCGATGACCGAGGCGGCCATCGACGCCGGCATCCTGCGCGACGTGTATGTCTCGCTCGGCGAGCCGATCGACGAGCGCGCCTGGAGCGTGCGCGTGTATTACAAGCCCTTCGTCGACTGGATCTGGGGCGGCTGCCTGCTGATGGCGCTGGGCGGCTTCCTCGCCCTCAGCGACCGCCGCTACCGCCTGAAGAAGGCGGCGGCGGGCAAGATCGCCGCGCAAGGAGCCGCGGCATGACGCGTTTTCTGCTGCCCCTCGGCATCTTCATCGTGCTGGTGGCCTTTCTTGCCATCGGCCTCAATCTCAACCCGCGCGAGGTGCCCTCGCCGCTGATCGGCAAGCCGGCGCCGGCGTTCTCGCTGCCCCGGCTGCACCAGCCGGAAGCGAAATTCGCGCCGCAGGACATGCAGGGCAAGGTCTGGCTGCTCAACGTCTGGGCTTCCTGGTGCGTCTCCTGCCGGCAGGAGCACCCGATCCTGGTGGAGCTGGCCAAGACCGGCCTGGTGCCGATCGTCGGCCTCAACTACAAGGACCAGCGCGCCGACGCCCTGAAATGGCTGGACCGCTTCGGCGATCCCTACACGCTGTCGATCGTCGATGCCGAGGGCCGCGTCGGCATCGACTACGGCGTCTACGGCGTGCCGGAGACCTACCTCATCGACAAGACCGGCGTCATCCGCTTCAAGCAGATCGGCCCGGTGACGCAGGACGTGCTGGAAAAGACCATCCTGCCGCTGGTTGCGGAGCTGAACAAATGAAAAAACCATTAACCACAGAGACACAGAGACACAGAGGATTCTTGTGTTTCGCCCTTCTCTGTGTTCTCTGTGTCTCTGTGGTAAACCCGGTTTCCGCCAAGGAAGCCGCGCCGCTGGCGCAGGACGAGGCGGTGGAAAAGCGCATGGTAACGATCTCCGAGGAACTGCGCTGCCTGGTCTGCCAGAACGAATCGCTGGCCGCCTCGCGCGCCGACCTGGCGCAGGACCTGCGCCGCGAGATCCGCGAGCAGATCGGGCAGGGCAAGTCCGACAAGGAGATCCTCGATTTCATGGTCGGCCGCTACGGCGACTTCGTGCGCTACCGGCCACCGCTGAAGGGCACCACGCTGCTGCTCTGGTTCGGGCCGTTCGCGCTGCTGCTGGCCGGCGTCGCCGGGCTGGTGATCATCCTGCGGCGCCGCGCCCGCCGCGTCGCTCCGGCGAACCTCAGCGCCGAGGAGCAGAAGAAGGCCGAGGAACTGCTCAAGCTGGGCGAAAGCGAGCTGAAACCATGACCGGCTTTCTGGTTGCCGCGGCGATCCTCGTCGCGCTCACCCTGTTGCTCCTGCTCGTGCCGCTGCTGCGGCGGCGCGCGTCCGCCGACGCCCACTCGCGCCGCGCCATCAATGCCGGCATCTACCGCGACCAGCTCGACGAGCTCGAGCGCGATTTCGCCGCCGGCGGCCTCGATCGCGCGGATTACGAGGAAAGCCGGCGCGAGCTGCAGCGCCGGCTGCTGGAGGACGCCGGCGCCGCCGACGCCGGCGCCGCGGCCGCGCCGCAGCCTGCCCGCAAGAGCGCCCTGTTCGTCGGCCTGGCCCTGCCCATCGCCGCCGGCCTGCTCTATTTCGCGCTGGGCAACCTGCCGGCGCTGTCGCCGGAAAACGTGCAGCAGCCCAAGATCACCGCCCAGCAGATCGAGGAAATGGTGGCGCGCCTGGCCGAGCGCATGGAAAAGAACCCGGGCGACCCCAAGGGCTGGGTCATGCTGGCGCGCTCCTACAAGGCAATGGGACGCTATGAGGAATCCACGCGGGCCTTCGGCAAGGCGGAAAAGCTCGTCAATGAGGATCCGCACCTGCTCGCCGAATACGCCGAGGCGCTGGCCCTGTCCACCGGCGGCTCGCTGCGCGGCCGGCCCAGCGAACTGCTCGCCCGCGCCCTCAAGCTCGATCCCGATTTCCCCGACGCCCTCGTGCTGGCCGGCACGGCCGCCTACGAACGCGAAGACTATGCCGGCGCCGTGAGCCACTGGGAGCGCCTGCTCAAGCAGTTGCCGCCGGACTCCGAGGACGCCCAATCCCTGCGCGAAACCATCGCCAAGGCGCGCGCCGAGGCAAAAAAACCTGTCAAGCTCAGGTAAGCTCGTTAACGGTCACGCGGGGCCGGCAACCGCTCGCGGCAACCGCATGCAACGGAGCGGAGCCATGAAGCCTCTTTCAAGATTGTTCCCGCGCAAGCTCGGCGCCAAGATCAACGCCATCCTGGTGCTGTATTTCGTCTTCGCAGCCTCGGTGATTCTGCTGACGCTTTACGTGGCCCGCCAACTCGAGGGCGAAGGCGCAGCGATCAATGTCGCCGGCTCGGAGCGCATGCTGCTCTACAAACTGACCTTCCACATGCACCAGATGCTGGATGGCACGCGGCCGCGCGATGAGGTGATCGGCGAAACGCAAGGCCTCGTCGGGCAGATCGAGCAGACGCTGCGCATGCTGGAAGTCGGCGATCCGGAGCGCCCCCTCTTCCTGCCCCGGGAGCCGCGCATCCGCGAACAGGTCGGGCTTCTGAAGCGCGAATGGCGGGACGAGTTCAGGCCGCGGATCGACAAAATGCTGGGCACGCTCGATGACGGCGAGCGGCGCCATCTCCTCACCGAGTTCGACGGGGCCGTGCTGGCGTATGCCCCGAAGTGGAACGATCTGGTGTTGATGATCGAGCGGAGCAATGCCAGGAATACCTTCCTGATGTTCTTTTTTCAGAACATCCTGGTCGGCTTCGCCCTCCTGGGCACCCTTTTGCTGATCTATCTGTTCAAGAAACTCGTCATCGAGCCGGTGGAGCTGCTCAGGGCCGGCATCGGGCGCATGGCGGTATCGGACTTCGATGTGCGCCTGCCGGTCCTGTCGCAGGACGAATTCGGCGAACTGGCGGTCGGCTTCAACCAGATGGCCGACAACCTGCAGGGGCTGTACGCCACGCTGGAGCAAAGAGTCGTGGAGAAGACGCGCAGCGTCGAAGAGCGAAACCGGGAACTCGCGCTGCTTTACGAAATCGCCGCCTTTCTGGGAGAGCACGCGACGCTGGAGGCCGTCTGCGACGGCGTCCTGCTCAAGCTGCGCACCTTGCTCGGCGCCCAAAGCGGCGTCGTGCGCCTGGTCGATACGGCAACGGCGATTCTGGAGATCGCCACCAGCCACAACCTGCCGGAGGCCTTCATCGCGGCCGAAGCGCGCCTGCCGCTGGGGACCTGTCTCTGCGGCAAGGTGGCTGTCGATGGGTTGCCGATGGCGCCGGACCTGACCCGCTCGCCGCCGGAGATGACGCCCCTGCAAGGCTGCAAGCAATTCGGCTTTGCCGCCATGGCAGCCATACCGATCCGTTCGAAAAACCAGGTCATCGGCGTCCTGAATTTGTTCTTCCGCGAACCGCGGTCGCTTTCGCGGCACGAGATCAGGTTGCTGGAGGCCATCGGCCAGCATCTGGGCGTGGCCATCGAAAACCTGCGCCTGGTGGTGCGCGAGAAGGAAATGGCCGTTTCCGAAGAGCGCAACCTTCTGGCGCAGGAACTGCACGACAGCATTGCCCAGTCGCTGGCCTTCCTGAACATCCAGACGCAAATGCTGCAGGATTCGGTTCGCAACGGCCAGGCGGATGCGGCCGACGAGGAACTGGCGCGCATTCGCGAAGGCATCCAGGAAAGCTATGACGATGTGCGCGAGCTGCTGGTGCATTTCCGCATCAAGGTGGACCACGCCAATCTGGAAGAGGCCATTCGCAGCACGCTGGAGAAGTTCGAAGGGCAGACCGGCATCGGCACCTCCTTCGGCAAGCAGGGCGAGGCGCAGGCCCCGCCTGCCACCAGCCTGATCCAGATCATGCACATCCTGCAGGAAGCGCTCTCCAACGTCCGCAAGCACGCCAAGGCCAAGGCCGTGGCGGTCGAGATGCGGGGCGGCAGGGAATTGAGCATTTCCGTTCGCGACGACGGCAGGGGATTCGATCCCGAGAGCGTGGTCGAGCAGGGCGGCGCCTGCGTCGGCATCGGCATCATGCGCGAACGCGCCCACCGCATCGGGGCGCGCCTGGAGGTGGCGTCTTCGCCCGGCCACGGCACCTGTGTTACGCTCGCGCTGCCCGGATAATCCCACGGTTCGTATGGAACACGCCATTCGCGTTCTGCTGGTAGACGACCACACGCTCTTTCGCAGCGGCATCAAGGCCCTGCTGCAACGGCAGAAGGATTTCGAAGTCGTCGGCGAGGCCAGCGACGGCCTGGAAGGCATCAAGCGGGCGAAGTCGCTCAAACCCGATGTGGTTCTGCTCGATCTGCACATGCCCGGCATTTCCGGCCGCGAGGCGGTCCGGCTCATCGTCGAGGAGCTTCCCGAGACGAAGGTGGTGATGCTGACGGTATCCGAGGACACCGAGGACCTGCTGGAAACGCTGCAGGCGGGCGCCCACGGCTATCTCCTGAAGAACATCGACACCAGCTATTTCATCAGCGCCATCCGCAGCGCCGCGGAGGGCGAAGCCGTGATGTCGCCGCAGATGACGGCCAAGCTGATGCAAAGCGTCCGTGCCGCCCCGGCGGCGCCGGCCGCGCCCGCGCTCGACAAGGAACGCTTGTCTCCGCGGGAGCGGGAAATTCTCGGCTTTCTGGCCCGGGGCGCGAGCAACAAGGAAATCGCGCGCAGCCTCGATCTCTCCGAGAGCACGGTAAAGATTCACATGCAGAACATCCTCAAGAAACTGAATATCGTCAGTCGCGTGCAGGCGGCCGTGTATGCGGTCCAGCACGGCCTGTGCGGCAAGGACGACACGCCCTGACCCGCCGGACGGCCTAGTTCTTTCGGCCTAGTCTTCCCGATCGCCTAGCTCCGGCGACCTATCCCTTTTCCTTCCGCAGCAGACCGCGCCATGCACCAAGCGATGGATGGTGCGCCCGATCCCGCCCGAACAAAATAGCGTCGACGCCGGAAGCACAGGCGTTTCATGCCGCCGCGATGTCCCCCAACGCCGGCGGAACGGCCCGTTACCGAGAGAGGTGAAGAACGCATGGACCATGTCCAGCCGCTGGAACTCATGGAAAAGGTCGAGGCGGCGGGCCGGAAAAAGGCCGGACTGCACACCCGCAACATGCTGTTCCTGGGTTTCCTGTCCGGCGCGCTGCTGGCCTATGCCACCGCTTTTGCCTTCAAGGCTTCGGATGGGCTGCCGGGCGGCATGGCGGCGCTCGTTTCCGGAGCCGTCTTTCCCGTCGGCTTCGCCATGATCGTGCTGCTCGGGCTGGAACTCGTCACCGGAAATTTCGCCGTGCTCGCGGTTGGAGTCGCACACGGCACGGTGGGTTACCGTGAGACGCTGCGCAACTGGTGCTGGGTGTATCTGGGAAACTTCCTCGGCGCCCTCTTCGTCGGTTTCTTGCTTGCCTTCGCGCTGACCGAGGGCTTCAGCCAGGGCGCGGGGCCGCTCGGCGCCAAGATCATTGCCGTCGCCCAGTCGAAAACCCTGAATTACGAGCATGCCGGAGTCAACGGCTGGCTGACTGCCTTCGTCAAGGGAATCCTGTGCAACTGGATGGTGGCGCTGGGTACCGTCCTGGGCATGGGCTCCACCTCGACGACAGGAAAAATCGCCGCCATCTGGCTGCCCGTTTCGACCTTTTTCGCCCTGGCGCTCGAGCATTCCGTGGTGAACATGTTCGTCATTCCCACGGCCATCATTCTCGGCGCCGACATCAGCGTGGGCCAATGGCTCGCCTGGAACCAGATTCCGGTGACGCTGGGCAATTTCCTGGGCGGGTCGGTCCTGACCGGCCTGTTGTTGATCCACTGCTTCAAGGTTCCGCGGCGCGAGACCGGCCTCGAACACGGCCGCGCCTCGGATTGCCGCCCGTGAATCCCAGTCTGCCCATCGCCCAGCTGGCGATACTGGCGGTCCTCGCCTGGATGGCGCGCCGCGCTCTCCTGCTCGCGGCACCTTCGCCCGTCGCGTCGGGTGCGATCGTCATGGCAATCGGCATATTCGGACTGGCCTCGATCCAGCAAATCCCGGCGGTTCCGGCCGCGGCCATGCCGCCGCTCGCCTTGGGCCTGCTGGTGGTCTGGGGGTTCATTGCCGTGTCCTACGCGTCGAGCTGGCGGCAAGGCCGCCTGGCCGGCCTGATCGCCGCGCCCAACGACGGCTTCGCGGTGGGCACCTGGGTGGCAGGAACGGCGGTCATGGCGCGACTGCTCCTCACCGGCGTGCCGACATGGCGTGCGGCGGTCGTCGTCCTGGCCCTTGTCGCGCTGGGGTTGTGGCTGGGATATCTCGTTCTCGTGCTGCGCGGCTTTCGCGCCGTGCTGGCCAGCCCCGGCCGCCTGCGCGTGACCGGGCGCATCCTGCTCTCGACGGTCAGCACCCAGTCCCTGGTGCTGCTGGCCTGGCATCTGTGGCCAAGCGCCGATTTCCTGCGCGCCCCAACCACCGCGCTGCTGCTGCTCGGCTATCTGTTTTATATCGCGGGGCTCGTGCTGATCGCCCAGCGCTACCTGAGGGAGCCGGGCTGGACCCTGTCGGAAGACTGGGACAACACCAACTGCATCCTGCACGGTGCCATGTCGATCAGCGGGCTGGCGGTGGTGTATACCGGCCTGCTGCCGGCATGGTTCGGGCTGGCGACATGGCTCTACGTGCTGGTCGTGCTGGTGCTCGTCGAGGCGGCCGAGCTGTTGCGCCTGGTCCGGCGCGTCGGGCAGCACGGTCTGCGCCAGGGCATCTTCACCTACCACGTGTCGCAGTGGTCGAGGAACTTCACTTTCGGCATGTTCTACGCCTTCACGCTCGCCTTGGCCGACGCCTATGCGCAGTCGCCGCTCCTCGTTCCGCTCAAGCCTTTCCTGGCGCCGCTGATTGCCGGCGGCCCCTACATCGTGCTGTTTTTTCTTCTGGTCGAGACCGGCCTGTGGGCCGTTGCGCATTGCAGATTTCGCGCAACGCCCGCCGCGCCGCAACGCCTGACCATCAACGAGTATGCAAAGGAGCAACGACAGTGAGCCATTTCCTCGACAGGCTGAAATTCTTCGACCGTACCAAGGGCACCTTCTCCAATGGCCACGGCATCGTCACCAACGAAGACCGGCGCTGGGAAGACGCCTACCGCAACCGCTGGCGCCACGACAAGGTGGTGCGTTCGACACACGGGGTGAACTGCACGGGCGGCTGTTCGTGGAAGATTTTCGTCAAGAACGGCCTGGTCGCCTTCGAGATGCAGCAGACCGACTACCCGCGCACGCGCGACGACCTGCCCAACCACGAACCGCGCGGCTGCCAGCGCGGCGCCTCCTTCTCGTGGTACCTCTACAGCCCGCACCGCATCAAGCATCCGCTGATTCGCGGCCGGCTGCTCGACCTCTACCGCGCCGAGCGCAAGGCCGGCCGCGATCCGGTGGAAGCCTGGGAGGCGATCCAGAACGATCCGGCCAAGCGACTCCAGTACACGGCCGTGCGCGGCCTGGGCGGCTTCGTGCGCACCGATTGGGACGAAGTCACCGAGATCATCGCCGCCGCCAACATCCACACCATCCGCAAGCACGGCCCCGACCGCATCTTCGGCTTCTCGCCGATCCCGGCCATGTCGATGATTTCCTACGCGGCGGGCTCGCGCTATCTCTCGCTCATCGGCGGCGCCTGCGGCTCCTTCTACGACTGGTACTGCGATCTGCCGGCGGCGAGCCCGCAGACCTGGGGCGAGCAGACCGACGTGCCGGAGGCGGCCGACTGGTACAACTCGACCTATCTCATCATCGCCGGCGCCAACCTGCCCATGACGCGCACGCCGGATGCCCATTTCGCCACCGAGGTGCGCTACAAGGGCGCGAAGATCGTCTCGATGGCGCCGGACTACGCCGAATACGTGAAGTTCGCCGACCTGTGGATGCCCGTCAAGCAGGGCACCGACTCGGCGGCCTTTCTCGCCATGGGCCATGTGGCACTGAAGGAATTCCACGTCGACCGTCAGGATGCCTATTTCACCGAGTACGCGCGCACCTACACGGACCTGCCGATGCAGGTGCTGCTGCGCCGGGTGAGCGAAACGGAGGGCGACGGCTACGTCAGCGACCGCACGCTGCGCGCTTCCGACTTCGACGGCGCCTTCGGCGAAAAAAACAATCCCGAGTGGAAGACCATCGTCTGGGACGAGATCTCGCAATCCTTCGTCGTGCCCAACGGCTCCATCGGCTTCCGCTGGGGCGAGGACGGCAAGTGGAACACCCTGCCGAGGAACGCCGCCAACGGCGCGGAGGTCCGCGCCCAGCTGTCCTGCATCGCCGGGAAGGATGCCGTGGTTTCCGTCGGCTTCCCGCACTTCAACCCGGGCGAACCGGGGCTGCTCTACCGCAACGTGCCGGCGCGCAAGGTGAAGCTCGCCAACGGCGAGGAGGCGCTGGTGGCCACGGTGTTCGACCTGCAGATCGCGCAGTACGGCATCGACCGCGGCCTCGGCGGCGGCAACGTCGCCGCCTCCTATGAGGACGCCACGGTCGCCTACACGCCGGCCTGGGCCGAGAAGGTCACCGGCGTCAAGCGCGCCGACCTGATTCGCACCGGCCGCGAATTCGCCGAGAACGCCGCCAAGACCCGCGGCAAGTCGATGGTCATCATGGGCGCGGCAATCAATCACTGGTACCACAATGACATGTCGTACCGCTCGATCATGAACCTGCTGCACCTCTGCGGCTGCGTCGGCCAGAGCGGCGGCGGCTGGGCGCACTACGTCGGCCAGGAAAAGCTGCGGCCGCAGGCCGGCTGGGCGCCGATCGCCTTCGCGCTCGACTGGCAGCGCCCGCCGCGGCACATGAACTCCACCACCTTCTGGTATTTCCACACGGACCAGTGGCGCTACGAGAAAGTCTCGGCCGACGGCCTGCTCGCTCCCTCCGCCAAGGCCAGGTACAAGGGCTACCAGCTCGCCGACTACAACGTGGTTGCCCAGCGTCTGGGCTGGCTGCCCTCGGCACCGCATTTCAACCGCAACCCGCTCGACATCGTCGCCGAGGCCGAGCAGGCAGGGGCGACCGACGAAGCCGGCGTGGCCAGGCACATGGTCGAGCAGCTCAAGGCCGGCAAGCTCGCCTTCGCCTACGAAGACATCGACGCGCCCGAGAACCATGTGCGCAACCTTTTCGTCTGGCGCGCCAACCTGCTCGGCTGCTCGGCCAAGGGCCACGAGTATTTCCTCAAGCACCTGCTCGGCGCCCAGAACGGCGTCATGCAGGAAGGCACCGACGGCAAGCTGTGCCAGGAAGTCAAGTGGCACGAAACCGCCGCCACGGCCAAGCTCGACCTGATGGTGGACATCAACTTCCGCCTGAACTCCACCGGCGCCTATTCGGACATCATCCTGCCGACGGCGACCTGGTACGAGAAGCACGACCTCAACACCACGGACATGCACCCCTTCATCCACCCGCTCGCGGAAGCCGTCACGCCGGGCTGGGAATCAAAGTCCGACTGGCAGATCTTCCAGGCCATCGCCAAGACCTTCTCCCGCCTCGCTGAAAGGCACCTGGGCAGCAGGAAGGATGTGGTCGCCCTGCCCATGCACCACGACTCGCCTTTCGAGCTGGCGCAGCCCCTGGGCGTGAAAGACTGGAAACGCGGCGAATGCGAGCCGATCCCCGGCAAGACGCTGCCGCTGCTGAAGGTGGTCCAGCGCGACTTCGCCGACACCTACCGGAAGTTCATCGCCCTCGGCCCGCTGATGACCAGGCTCGGCAACAACATCAAGGGCATCGACTGGAACACCGAGCTGGAGTACGAGGAGCTCAAGGCGCACAACGGCACGGTGCGCGAAGAAGGCCTCTCGAAAGGCATGCCCAGCATCGCCGACGACATCGCCGCCTGCGAGGCCGTACTGCGCATGGCGCCGGAGACCAACGGCGAGGTGGCGCACAAGTCCTGGTCGGCGCTGTCGAAGAAAACCGGCATCGATCACCACCACCTCTACGCCGGGCGGCACGAGGACAAGATCACCTTCCGCGACATCGTCGCCCAGCCGCGCAAGATCATCACCGCGCCGACCTGGTCGGGCATCGAGTCGGAAAAGGTGTCCTACAACGCGGGCTATACCAACATCCACGAGCACATCCCCTTCCGCACGCTCACCGGCCGCGCCCACTTCTACCAGGACCACGAGTGGATGCTGGATTTCGGCGAAGGCTTCTGCGCCTTCCGCCCGGGGCTCGACATGAAGGCCCAGAACACCGTGCCGGCGGCAGTGAAGGCCAAGCCGCACCTGGTGCTCAACTGGATCACGCCCCATTCCAAGTGGGGCATCCACTCCAGTTACCAGGACAACCTGCGCATGCTGAACCTCTTCCGCGGCGGTCCCTACATCTGGATCGCCGAGGAGGACGCCAAGGACATCGGCATCGCCGACAACGACTGGATTGAGGCGATCAACGGCAACGGCGCCACGGTGGCGCGCGCGGTGGTCTCGCAGCGCGTGCCGCGCGGCATGGCGCTCATGTACCACGCCCAGGAAAAGACCGTGAACGTACCCGGCTCGCCTTCGACCGGCAAGCGCGGCGGCATCCTCAACTCGGTCACGCGCGTGGTGGTGAAGCCCACCAACATGGTCGGCGGCTACGCCCAGCTCGCCTACGGCTTCAACTACTACGGCACCGTCGGCACCCAGCGCGACGAGTTCGTCGTGGTGCACAGGATCGCCGACCAGGATATCGACTGGCTGGAGCGTCCGCTGACGCAGGAACGCGAGGACCAGCGCAACCCGGCCGGCGTCGGACCGCGCTGAACGGAACACACAGGAGACAACGATGAAAGTTCGTGCCCAATTCGCACTCGTCTTCAACCTCGACAAGTGCATCGGCTGCCACACCTGCTCGGTGACGTGCAAGAACGTGTGGACCAACCGCAAAGGCGTCGAGTACGCCTGGTTCAACAACGTCGAGTCCAAGCCCGGCATCGGCTATCCGAAGCAATGGGAAAACCAGGAAATCTGGCGCGGCGGCTGGGAGCTGGCCGACGGCAGGCTGCAGCTCAAGTCCGGCAGCAAGCTCTCGCGCCTGCTCAACATCTTCGCCAATCCGGACATGCCGCAGATCGACGACTACTACGAGCCCTTCACCTTCGACTACGCGCGCCTGCAGAATGCGCCCCTGTCGGAGGCGGCCCCCACGGCGCGCCCGGTCTCGCAGATCACCGGCGAGAAGATGGACAAGGTCACCTGGGGGCCCAACTGGGAGGACGACCTCGCCGGCGAGTACGACAAGCGCGCCAGGGACGTCAACATGAAGGGCCTGGAAAAGCGCATCTACTCCCAGTTCCAGAACACCTTCCACATGTACCTGCCGCGCATCTGCAATCACTGCCTCAACCCGGCCTGCGTGGCGGCCTGCCCCTCGGGCTCCCTCTACAAGCGCGAGGAGGACGGCATCGTGCTGGCGGACCAGGACAAGTGCCGCGGCTGGCGCATGTGCGTGTCCGCCTGCCCCTACAAAAAGATGTTCTACAACTGGGAATCGGGCAAGGCCGAGAAGTGCATCGGCTGCTATCCGCGCGTGGAATCCGGCATGCCGACGGTGTGCTCCGAGTCCTGCGTCGGCCGCATCCGCTACAACGGCATCATGCTCTATGACGCGGACAGGATCGAGGAGCTCGCCGCCACGGCGAACGAGCAGGACCTCTACGAGGCGCAGCGGCGCATTTTCCTCGACCCCAACGATGCGGGGGTGATCGCCGCGGCGCGGCGCGACGGCATCCCGGAATCGTGGATCGAGGCGGCACGCATGTCGCCCATCTGGAAGATGGCCATGGAATGGAAGATCGCCTTCCCCATGCACCCGGAGTTCCGCACGCTGCCGATGGTCTGGTACGTGCCGCCGCTCTCGCCCGTGCAGTCGGCCATCGACCAGGGCGAGCTGCCCACCGAACCGGACGGCGCCATCCCCCAGGCCGGCGCCATGCGCCTGCCGCTGCAATATCTGGCGAGCCTGTTCACCGCCGGCCAGGAGCGGCCGATCTTCGAGGCCCTCGACAAGATGATGGCCATGCGCTCCTACCAGCGCTCGGTGCATGTCGACGGCAAGGCCGACACGCGCGCCCTGGAGCGCGCCGGGCTGAGCGAGCAGCAGGCGATAGACATGTACCGGCTGCTGGCCATTGCCAACCATGAAGATCGCTTCGTCATCCCGACCGGCCAGGCCGAGATCAAGCTGGAGGACGCGTTCGGCTTCCAGGGACAGAACGGCTTTACCTTCGGCAACGATTCCTCGCCCGGCATCAGCGGCCATTCGCTCTTTCCCGAGCGGCGCAAGGAAACCGTCGAGTCGAACGAGCCGGCGCCCGCGGCCGGCGAACGCTGAGGAGACGAACCATGCCATTTCATCGCATGCTATCCCTGCTCCTTGGCTATCCGGATGCCGCGCTGCGCGCCGCCTTGCCGGAAGTCGCCGCAACCCTTGCCAGCGCCGATCTCGCCGCGCAGGAGCGCATTACGCTCGACGGCTTCATCGACCGTATCGCGAGGAGCGATCCGACCGCGGCGGAAGAAGCGTACGTGCGCACATTCGACATGGTGCCCGAGCACAGCCTGCATCTGACCCATCATCTGCTGGGCGAAGACAAGAACCGGGGGCCGGCACTCATCGACCTGAGCGAGCATTACAAGGCGTATGGCGTTGAAATCTCGCAAAACGAGCTGCCCGACTACCTGCCGCTGATGCTCGAATTCGCCTCTTTGCTGGAAGAACAGGAAGGGCGCATGTTCCTGTCGTACTGGAACAAGGCCCTGCGCCAGCTGCACGCAAATCTGGCTGCCTCGGCCACCCCCTACGCCGAACTGGTGGGGCTGGTCGAACGGCGCAGCCGGCTCGCTGCGGCAGGCTGCGAGGTCACTACCTCTGCCGCCGAGATCACAAACCCGCTGCTCGACGACGGCGACAACGACCCGCCGGTGAGCTGGAATGCGCCGCCGCATCAGGCTCCCGCCCGTTCAGGCTCGCGTTGTTGAATTAACGATACGGAGACGATCATGGATTTTCTGCACAACTTCATTTTTGGCGTGTATCCCTACATCGCCACCACCGTCTTCCTGCTCGGGAGCTGGATCCGCTTCGACCATGAGCAATACACCTGGAAAAGCGATTCGAGCCAGTTGCTTTCGAAATCCGGCATGCGCTTCGCCAGCAACTTCTTCCACTACGGCGTCCTCGGCCTGTTCCTCGGGCATGTGGCCGGCCTGCTGACGCCCCACGCCGTCTTCCTGGCCCTGGGCGTGTCGGACATGGCGCACCAGTGGCTGGCCATCGTCGCCGGCACGCTGTTCGGCGGCGCCTGCCTGCTCGGTGCCGTCGTGCTCTGGTTGCGGCGCCTCGCCAACACGCGCGTGCGCGCCGCCTCGCGCTGGATGGACATCAATATTCTGGGCTGGCTCGCGCTGACGGCCGCCGCAGGGCTGTTCACGATCCCTTTCTCCATTCAACACGCCAACGCGGGCAATGCCGAAACCATGATTCGCCTCGCCAACTGGGTTCAGAGCATCCTCTACCTGCATCCCGATCCCTCGCTGGTGAAGGAAGTCGATCCGGCATACAAATTCCACATGTTCCTGGGCATGTCCGTGTTCCTGTTCTTCCCTTTCACCCGCCTGGTGCATATCTGGAGCGCGCCATTCGGCTACCTCGCTCGCGCCTACCAGATTGTCCGCGCCAAGCGGGTTCATTGACCGAATACCGGTCAACGGCTTGCGATTCCTGCGCCGCAACTGTCCCCGGAAGGATTTTGGCTCCTCCCGGAAACCTTGCTTTAGATCAATGTCGCGCCGCAACAATCCGGCGAACATGCGCGCGTGCATCGATCGACTGAAAGGGATCTCATGGGCGGGGCGGAGAAAGGCTTTTTTTGCGGCTGCTGGCGCGTGTTGCGCCAACCCAGCGCCAAATACTCCCTGCTGGCCCTGCTGGCGGTCGGCTTCGTCTCCGGCATCGTCTTCTGGGGCGGCTTCAACACCGCCATGGAAGCCACCAACACGCTGGAGTTCTGCGTCTCCTGCCACGAGATGCGCGACACCGTCTATCAGG
>Ga0226835_1000521_pt1 | contig 40325 bp, 59 predicted proteins | sample LAC_MetaG_1_FD_163627 | JGI IMG/M metagenome (GOLD analysis project Ga0226835, IMG submission 163627) | Anaerobic ammonium oxidizing microbial communities from anammox membrane bioreactor (MBR) in UC Berkley, California, United States -... | ecosystem: Engineered > Bioreactor > Anaerobic >...
ATCATCATTTGGGATAGATCATGGGCAAGTGAAAAAGTCTATGGGTTTATGCTTCAAAGACATGATCACCGGCTTACTCATCTGCAATCATTAGGTGAATGGTATTACAGCAGAATGGTCGATCATTATGGCGGAATGAGGTTTATTGTTCTTCCAGACATACAGAAAAGTGCATCATTACGGAGTGCTGATGATCTTCCAGTAGACCCATATAATGAATATGAGATGTTTAGACAACATGCACTTGCACATGATTGGTTCCCACTTTCAAATAAGTTCACACAAAAAGATCTGGACAATAATGTTGACATTATTGTTAAAAAAGTTGAAGATTACAGGGTGCCAAGTCCGTATGATTTTTATGCCCGTGCTGAATGTTATGGAAATGTAATCGGCAAATTTGTATTTTATGATGATTATCACTTAATGAATGAAGGAGAATTATTGCTTCCATTCTCGCACATTGACGGATGGAAATTTGCTTCACATCTTCCAAGGAAAGCATATAATTATGGTTGGTTGTCTCCACATCATATAAATGATTACAGACAATTGAATACTGTTATAGCATTCGGTGATAGTTATAAGTTGGCAAAAGAAACTTTGAACTTCGGTGAATTAATTGAAGCCCCTGCACTCGCTGACTTTTCTGATTATAGTGGATTAATTGATCGAAAGAAATTTGATGACTTCATAATGGACATCGGATTAATCTAGGAAGATAGTCACATTTCTTGATGACTTTTGGTATTAGTACTGTTCATTTTATAAGATTTATAATGGACATAGAGTTAATAGATCGGAGGATAATGAATAAGTTGAAAAGATAAAACACAACATAGGAATGCAAACATACAAATTCAAAATAGGAGAAATATAAAATGGCACGTAAACCAATTGAAAAGAAAGCTGTAGAAAAACCTACAAAAATTGAAATTACCGCACCGGTACCAGCAGAAGAACAAAAAGAAGAGTTCGTACAAGGCGCACTGTTTGATGATATGTTGGATGTTGATGACTCAGTCGAAAATGAATTGGCTGCAGTTGAACCAACCGGCATAGCGGCATTCAGTAATGATGCATCAATCTTCAGCACCGCTGACATGGCACCTCCAATGCTCCGTTTAGCCCAAGCATTAACACCAGAAGTAGTTGATGGTGAAGCAAAAGCCGGCCAATGGATTGTTACAGGAAAGGAAGCGGTAGACGAGGTGCATGTAGTTCCATTAGCTTTTGCAAGACGCCGAATGCTTCGTGATGCTGACAGCGGTGAATTATTGTGCAGCAGTGATGATGCAAAATGGGGTATTGGAGATCCTGGTGGATCATGTGAAGAATGCCCGATGTCAAAATGGCAAGGTGACAAGGGTGCGAGAAAGCCACCTCCATGCATGTTTTATTATTCATATATTGTGTATGCTTCAGAATTTGACAGCAACACTTTACTTGACTTCAAAAAGACATCATTAGGAATTGGAAAAATGTTGAATGCAGCAGTGGCCCGTGAAGGCTTCGGAAAAGTTGCAATCAAATTAACCTCAAAGCTGAATAAAGGCCGTCGAGGATCTTATTACACACCAGCACTCGTGCCTGTAAAAGATCAAGAACTAAAACAAGATCTGATTGAACAAGCATCAATGTCGGTGTAACACAATGTGATAAAGTGTACACCGGTTCAACATATAGCTGGTGTACACTTCATTGAACGAGTGACGAAATGAATAGATATTTACGCATTTTTATAGTCCAATTTTTGCTTGCGTTTGTGATGTTTTTCGGAGAAATGAAAATAAACTTTCCTAAACTTGTCATATTTATTGTTGTTGGCTTATTAATAGAATATATGTATGCAAAGAAAGTCCTGAAAGAGGTGACGAAATGAAATTTAGAAAGAAGCCAATAGTAATTGAAGCTGAACAGTGGTTTCCAGACAAAAATATAGATTGTGTTAAATTAGGCATAACAATAAATCCAATGACAGGCAATTATGTTAAGGCACATATGATTGAAACACTTGAAGGAACAATGATTGTAAACACGGGTGATTGGATAATAACTGGTGTCAATGGTGAAAAATATCCTTGTAAGCCTGACATATTTGAAAAGACTTATGAGCCAGTAGAAGATGCGACGAAATGACAGAGTTTACGAAATATTTTATTGACGGTCGAAGATTATATCTAAGTGCTTATAAACTGTTTCCGTTAGGAGACCCTGTTGTTATTACTGATTTAGTAAAAGGCTGTATAGAAGCCCTTGACGAAATAGAACACTTGCAACAACGCATTGCAGAGTTGGAGCAGGAACGGCGGTGGATTCCGGTGAGTGAGCGATTACCAGAAGAAGGACAGCCTGTATTGATAGATTTTGGTAATAATGAAATAACAGTTGGTATTTGGTTTTGGGAGAATGAACCAGAAGAATGGTCTAACGGAACAGATTATGTAGGTTGGCAACATTGGAATTATGGATCGGATAAATTTTTTCCATCTGATGAACCACCATTACACTGGCAACCCCTACCCCAACCACCACAGGAGGCAATATGAATTATTATGCAAGATATTACCGATCATTGTGGAGAGGAGACATTGAAACAGCACGCGGAATGAATGTTCACTGCGTCAGAAATGTCGAATTCACAGTGCCTATCGGAACAACATTCAGAAGAAAAGGCGATAATCCGGCAATAGGAATTGTGGAAGGCCTGCAATTTATTGCTGGCAAATTCCGAAAAGAAGATATTGAAAAGATTGCACCTCGGGCTCGCTTAGATTTATTCACTGATCAAAGTGCTTATGGTCCTCGAGTGAAAAGTCAATGGCATTCAATTATTAATGAACTCAATGCTGACCCGAGCAGCCGCCGTGCTGTCTTAATTTTACCGTATACAGATGAAGAATTAAATGATCGTCCATGTACAACATCTATGCAATTCAGTGTACACAAAGACAAATTGAATGTGCTGGTAAACATGAGATCATCAGATGCTGTTTGGGGACTTCCATACGATCTGATCCAATTTTCAATGGTCAGTATGATGCTTGCAAAATGTCTTAGATTATTACCAGGCATGTTGAAAATATTTATTGGAAATGCACACATTTATGAAAGTACTCATCGTTATGATTTTGCATGGAAAGAATATCATTTCAATATAAATAACATTGTACCAAATGTGCTAACTCCAAATAGTTATAAAGATGCAGCACTAGAGATTTTGAATGATCCACAGATGACTGCTTATTCATTATGCACACTCATAAGATTAGAGCCTGCACCATGATCACACAAGATCCTAGAGAGGTGTTGTCAATTTTAGAAAAAGACACAGAAATTGCAATCGATACGGAAACAACGGGACTCTCGCCATGGCGGGATAAAATAGCATTGGTACAGCTGTACGGAAATATTTCAAAAACACCAGTGCTGTTCCGTTGTGATCCACGAAAAGATCAAAGTTCAATTGCAGAATTGAGTGAAGATTTATTCACATCAAACCGCTTGTTCATCGGACACAACTTAGCCGCATTTGACTTATTGATGCTTCATAATAGCGGATTTGCCGACTGGGAAAACTCACACTTTTATGATACCCTGGTCGGTGAATGTATAATCAGCACCACTGGTCGCCAAGATGTCTCTAAGTCCCTAAAAGCATCCGTAAGACGACGGCTAGGATTTGCTGTGGATAAAGACATCGAACACGGACAGTGGATGGCTGATGAATTATCGGATGATCAGATCACCTATGCCGAGCAGGATGTGATGCACCTTCATAAACTTCGTGATGTTCAAATGAAGATTGCTGCCGAAAAAGAAATGTTAGATGAACTCAATCTTGAAATGAATATTTTGAGGCCGGTGGCAAAAATGGTGCTGAACGGTTTACCTATTGATCTTGAAAAGTATTATGCTTATTATGAACAACAACAAGAGATTAGAGATAAGTTTCAGGAACAACTCGAGTCGACAATAGGACCGATTAATTTTAATTCTCCACAACAGCTCAAAAAGGCAATAGAACAAAGATATGGTGTGAGAATGAAGTCAACAAATAAAGCAGCACTGGCCGAGCGGGCTTATTTTGACTCAGGTCCTCTAGCCGATTTTTGTAAGTTACTTTTAGACTTCAAAGTGCCACAACAATTTCTGAAAACATACAATCCTGAATGGATTGAAACATATGTCGATGATGCACGAGTTCATGCACGCTTCTGGCAGGCAGGAACAGACACACTTAGATTTTCATCCTCAAATCCGAATATGCAACAAGTGCCACGGACAGCACGTGGATTATTCGGAGGGCTTCCAGGTCACCAGATTATTGCTGTGGATTATTCACAACTTGAAGTAAGAATTGCAGCAGCACTTGCAGATGATCGTGTAATGTTGGAAGCACTGGAAAGTGACGATGTACACAGTGCTGTTGGTTCACAAATTTATATGAAATTTCAATCTGAAGTAACCAAGGAAGAACGTAGGAATGCTAAGGCAGCTACCTTCACCTTACTGTTCGGCGGAACGGCCGATGCATTATTTGCTCATGCACGCCAACAAGGTGATCCGCTGTCATATTCTGAAGCAAGTAGAATTGTTGAACGCTTTTTTGAAACATACGCTGGATTGAAAACAGCTAGGGCCCGTGCTTATGCAGTTGCACAAAATCACAGGGTAGTCACCGTCCGTCTGCCACTAGGAGCAAAAAGGGTGCTGGTAGGAAGAACACTGAAGCCGTCTACAATATTGAACACAACGGTACAAGGAACAGCAGCAATTGGATTGAAAGTTGCCATATTGGATATGTATGAAAAGACCGATCTGTTTGATTATATCGGTGTAACAGTACACGATGAAATGGTTGGTGCTTTTCCAGATCCTTACGTATGTGAAGCACAAGAATTGATGCAGCACCATATGATTGAAGGAATGAAGCGGGTGCTGCCGCCAAATGTCAAAATCAAAACAGAAGCAAAGGTAGGTGAATATTGGAAAAGCTGACCACGGAACAAAAACAAAAAGTAGCAAATGGATTATACGGATATTTATCGTCCACCGGCACCCTCATGAGTTTTACAAAAACATTTGAATTGTTGTGTGAAATTCACGGTGAAGCAAATAAGCTGGTTGACGGAAAATCATTCTCAGAAATGACTCCAGAAAACTTGAGATTATTTTGTCTTGCGCTGATTGCTGAAACGATAGAGTTCATGAATGAGTTCAATTGGAAAGAATGGAAAACAAATCTCAAAATCGTTGACAATGATAAAGTGGTAAGTGAATTTGGTGATATCATTGCTTTTGTAGGAACACTCATTGTTTTGTTGAATGAGGCTGGATATTCACCGCATGCACTCGCCATGGCCTATATTGCTAAAGAAGCGAATAATGTAAAACGGTTTATAGAAAAGTATTGAGAGGATAACATGACAGATAAAGTTGAAATAACCCAGGAAAGATTTGATGCAGCCACTAACGGCGAGATTTTTGCCTTTGGAACAGCACCTGACTCGCCTGAAGGCCTGCACATGACGGGATCTGGTAAGTTATTGAAATGGGTTGCAGTAAAAGGTTGGATCGGTGACTGGAGCATTTATTGTGGATGGTCACATCAACCTTCATACGAAATTGCTAGCAATGGAGATAAAGTACATTCACACGAACTCACACTAAAAGTGGCACGCGAATATCAATGTGATTATGTGAAAGACATTGAAAAAGGTTCCACAATGATTGTAAAAGATTACAATCTCGGCAACAAAGGCACGCTAATCATAATCGCAAATGTAATATAAACCTAAACTAAGTGCCCCGCTGGTGGCCTTGTAACCAGCAGGAGATTGAAATGGCTTACACAAAACAACTAAACGTACGGAATATTGAACAGAAGATTATCTTCATCGGCGAATTACAAGGACAAATCTCAGACGGTAATTGGGAAAATGCCCGCCCTTATAATCACTATCAAGACTGGATGCTCAAGTACGACGAAATCAAAGTTGAACCAGACAATGTCGGCCGCACCTTCTGGGCAATGAAAGACAACTATAACTTCAACAGCAGTAATTTGTGGCAATGGGATGAAATCACAAACCGGGTGCTGACTTTAGTGAATGCCTGCCGCACCTGGCCAGAAAGAACAGAAGAACTCGTGCGACATCATTGGGATCTGGAAAAGTTAGTTGACCTCAGTGCTATCAAAGTTACTTACACAAAACGAATGCTGATGACAGATCTGCGGGATCTAAAAGTAATCGTAAAACACTATATTTATAACTATAAAGGAGAGTAAAATGATCATCACAAAAGTAACACATAAAGAACTTATGGAAAGCAATCTTATTGAACTAATGATACTCGGAAACATTTTAGCACCTACATTAGTTGGAGACACTGAAATTCTTGGCACGCTGATGATATTAACCTCATATAATGAAGAGAAAGATCGGCGAGCAACAGTTGAAGAACTCTCTAAATTTATTCATGATATGACCAAAGAAGAATTCAATTCATTTACTGTCAATATGCTTGCTCAAATAAAAAACGTATTGGCTGGAAAGGATGCAAAAAGTGGAACATATGCTAACTAAATTAGAGGCGCTAGAACAATTCATCTTATGCCTTCGTGATGACTTCGTCGATGAAAATGAGAACCTTCAACAGCACCCGCAAACAATTAGTGTATCAGATCTTGTTTGGTTACAGTGTGCGGCCCAAGAACTTGCAGAACTTGCCAGAACAGTAAGTCAAGGTGAAATGAAGATGTGGCTGTTGACAGAATTAATAACTTCCGCTCCACCAGCTATGAAGCGGAAGTCATTCGACAAAAAACTTTCGAATATCAAAACTGTTGTAACCGCAGCATACTTTTTATAACAGTCCCAATAATTTTACAACAATTTCACCAATCACAATAGCTAAAACAATCCAGACTATCTTAGTGGCAGTCTGGCTTGTTTTTTGAGCGTGCTGAATACGATCAAGCAATGATTCATTGTCCGCACCTCTCTTTACATCGCCGATTAACAAATATTTTATTTCTGTTACATCGGAGTATGTTTCTGAAATCTTTTCATTCAGTGTAGCGACGCGGGCAACCAAACTTCCAGCGGGATCACCATTTCCAAGGATGACTTTTTGTAATGATCTTATTTCTTGTTGAAGTTCTTCATCGCGGCGTTTGCGAGATATTACCATACCATAACCAAGATCAGCCATCATATGAAGAGCTTTTGTTACATCCTCTTCAGATTTTAGTTTTTCCCAAAGAACGCGATCACTTTCTCTATCCAAATCAAAATCCATACGCCTTATTTTACCGCGGTTTAGGAATGTCAAAATGTGCAACTTTTGCCTGTTTTACTGCTACAGGTTGTGGTGACACTTTATACACGCCTTGATTTGATACGATGGCCAGAATTAAATAATATACGAAAGTTACAGCGGAATTTTTGCCGCATTCAAATCCTGCAATAGTAACAATCGAGGTGCAGCCTAAAATAAAAATGACTGCAGTAATCAGCACCATTGACACGAGCATTGTCAGCTTTTTGAAGTCTTCGGATTTGTTTGCAAACCACGTGTTCAACTTTGGCGAGTAAGTAAAGATAACCGACAACAGCCCTGCAGCTAACATCACAATTAATTCATCTGTGAAAACAATTTGCTCCATAATAATCTCCTAATGTAATTCTGGATGAGCAGACCATAATTTGTCCACTTTTTCTTCTAAGCTTATTTGAGAAGGCGGAGGTGCGGGAATATCAGCACCTGGCCACACATAGTTCATATAAGCATTGTAAACAATTGGCAAATCTCGCATGGCTTGATACCATACCCACATATTTACGCCGCTCAAACTCAAGTTTTTTGACCTCTCAACGAATCCCAAGATCTGTTCTCTAGTTGACTGCCAACTATTCACTTTATATATCGGTCCCGTAGGAATGTATGGAAGTTTAGGGATCATTGATGTAGTGAATTCAGTATAAGATGTTTGTAATTGTCGTTCACCCGCATCTGCTCTGAAGTCTTGTTCCCAATAAACTTGCGGCATATCAAAGTCACAATTTTGCCTGAATTCTTTCCAAGGAAATTCTGGATGAACACCAGGGAACCGATATGACGATAATCCTATTGGAATATTCGGTAAGAAATATCGCAACTTTTTCATCAGTGCAATTGCTTCATTCGGCGCATATTTGAAAGGATATTCACCATCAATAACATATCCAATTAATTCAGGATGTTTATTGAATGCCTCAATGACTCGATCAGCACCTTGTGACCATGTGGTCTTATAAACAGCACCCCATCCCCAGCATTCAATTCCAGCAGCGTGTGCTGCTTTGATGAATGGTGTCAGATCGGTTCCACCAAGAACTTTTGTTTCACCTAAGTAACCGTCATGGATATGAAAAAGCAGGTGCTGAATTCCATGTTCTTTTGCTGTTTGAGCCAGCAAAATAGGATTGCCAGCCATTGTTTGGGTAATTACCCATATGTACCAACCTTTTCCTTTTGGTAAGCGGTCTCGTGCCATATTTTACCTCTGATTAATTATATCATGTTATAGTTCGTGTAACATCACTCACAACAATTGCCCGTGCAAGTTGTATAGTGAATATTTTATCTGATGCATCCATCCACTGAATGTCATAAACATAATTCTTTGATGCAAGTTGCATTGACGCACTTGCTTCAATGGTTATAGAAATATTACCTAAACTCTCGTCATCTATAACCAGACTGCCAAGAAGAGGATCTGGCGCATCATCTTGGTTCAATTTCAATAATCCCGCTGTTTTTTCAATCATAATAATCGCGTCATCATCTGAGGCAAGTGCCGAATTCTTCATAGTGAACCAGGCTTTCTGATTGCCTACAAGTGACCCAAGTCCTTCAAATGACATTGTGACAGTGTCACCTCGGACAATAGCAATGTCTTGAGCATCGATCAATGCCTGCACCTGTGCTGATGACATTGTGAGGGTGCGGACAGGATATTCCCATGGATTACCAAGTGCGGCAATTGCTGCATCTAGATCATCGAAACGCCCCTCGATCAAAGCCCAAAGTTCGTCTAAATCAGCTATTGGCATAATAATCTCCTATACTCCAAAATAACTTCGTGTTGCATAAAAACTCCCAATAATCCCCAGCATAGCCTCATTCGTGTTCGCATCCGTGACCAAGTCCAGTTAACAAAAGTGGAATCTGTATAACTATGCAATTTCATAACTGAATGAACCTGTGATTAACTTTCTGCCTGATGCAGTCCATGTCGCGGCGGAAGTTGTGATACCTTTGCCAAACAATACACTTGTGCCACCTGCGACAATGATGAAAGTGGATGCAGTCTTAACCAGTGCCGCGCTGTCGATGGCCAGTGCAGAAGAAATATATAACGTGTAACCTAATGCGCCTGCTTTAAACGGCAACACCGCTGAGAATGATGTTGAATTAGATGTACCGTCAAGGCGCAAATGCACCGTACACAATTTGCCAACGAGACAATATCGACCAGCAGCGGTTGTCGTGCTTGAATAACCCGTTGGTGTTGGCGTCCAATCCTGCCACACGCCACCGGTTTCAATTTTACGAACCCCATCAAGTTGATATTTGAGGTCGGATATTTGGTTTTGTAAATCTTGCAAAGTATCTTCAATGTTCATGCTTCACCTCGCACCATTGCATCCACTTCATCAATAAAATTTCCACCAGAATTTGCATAATTTATTTGATATGTAAGAATGCGGCATAAGAAAGTTTTATCATACCATTGTGCAGTGACAAGATCCCCGTAATCCCAGTCTTCACCGTAGATTGTGTTTTCTGTCTGGACAATTTTCCCCGTCAAAGATATTTTACCACGATATTTTGCTAATAATTCCCGCGCTTCATTATCGGCAGAAGCTTGCACGCTTATTTGTGTATTCTCCTTTTTGACTTCTCGCCGTGACCATGGATTTTTATTGATATCATAGGCATCAGCTCGCCCAATTATTCTGGCTGACTTTTCTCCTGCCGCTAATAAGTATGCTGCTGTTCCTTCATTTTCAAAATCGAACATTAGTTCTGGATCCGCAAGATTGCCGTCATCAGGTGACAATGTGACAAACTTGCTTTTGTCTTGACCGCGATAATCAATATATGATTTAAACACTAACGGTAATGTTCCAGTATATTCAATATCATAAGTAATCCAAGTGCCGGCATTTCTTGATTGATCTGTAATATCTTGTAATAATGACGGAAGTTCCTGCCACGCGCAGTTTTTTGTAATTGACGCGCCCAAAGAACTTCCAGACCCAGTTAGTATATATGCAGTATTAATTAATCTGCTTGCTATAGCTCCAGATCCAAAATTATTCGACATCACTGAATGACACACATCATCAGCATAAGTACTGAATACTGCATTTGCATTCCCCGCTGCGTAAGCATTTATCCTGCTTGTCAATAAATATAAACTATCGAGGCCTTTCATGTACACATAATCAGCGCCCTCCGAATTTCTTCGGACTCCAAATTTCCGCAGGAAATACAATGTCTTTCCATCAATTGACATATTTCCATAACCATCATCCCGCCATATTTCAATCAGCATATCCTCTTCAAGTGCATTAATATCAAGATCAGTTGCTGGTACAATAAATTCACAAGAATAAACTGAACGATCAGCACGGCCGGCCTTCAATGACTGAAATTCTTTCATGATTGCTTCAGTCTTTGAACCATTTGGAGACTTTATAAACACTTGATATTTGTTCATTATGCTGCACCGTCCACACTCAACAGTAGGGGTTCATATTTTAAAATTGTATTAGTTGTTGGATAAGTATAATTATCTACAAATATTTGAATTATGTTTTCACCTCTTGATAGAAATAAATCAAGATTTGAACCAGCAGAAATATAATTCCGTGCATCTCCTTTTGCTGTTGTAATTAAAGTATTTTTGTTAGGTCTTAAATCTAAAGTCATTATTTCACCGGATGCTAAAGTTAAATTACTGAAATTTATGGTCTTTCCATTACTGAAGTTTTTTATTTGATAAACATCTCCAGGTCCTGTAATTTCAAAAATTGGATAACCACGATCACAATCGACTGTTACTGTATTTGATGCTGCAATTGTTGCAGTTCCTGTGGTGTTAAACACAATTGCAATTGTTCCGCGTGAATTTATTGCAATATCATTTACAATTGCTGAACCTGGCAAATTTGCTTCAAGCGGATATAATACATCATTCTTTATTTTTATAATTCCATCAGGCCAGTCAACTCCTTCAACAGCTTGAAAGTTTCCATACATCCAAATTTCATCATTAATAACTCGTGCTCCAACAAAACCACATCCTGGTATACCTGTTCCAGTAACATTCCATGTTTTTTCAACTACCCAACTATTCAAATTTATTTTCTTTATATATGCACTAGTTGCACCACCTGTATACATCTGACCGGCATATACATAATTTCCATAAACTGCTAATCTTGCACCGCCATTTGCAATTCCAGTAGCCCATGCTGAACCCGTCCAATAATCAATGAAATTAGTGTATGTTCCACGAAGTAAAATATTATTATTTGTTATAGCTAAACTAGCAACTAATGCTCCAGCACCCATTATTGTTAAAGTACCTCCAACATTTCTATAGACACCAAGCGTTCCACCAAAATAAATATTTCCATTATTATCCCATGCAATTGCTTCAAATGTTCCAGATGCAATCCCACCAGCATATTCTACCCAGTTTGTACCGTTGAAATATGCTGCTCTGCGGACTGTTGCACCGCCTGACAACGTGAATGTCCCCGTTGCATATAACACACCAGTTGGACTATAACGCAATTGATACACAATATTATTCAGGCCATTTCCAAGTGTAGTTGGAGATGCTGCTTCATTAATTTGAAAAGTTGTTCCTGCAACTCCATTGAATGCTGTAACAACACCTGCTAAAAAGAAATTAGCATCTTTTGCTTCTATTGTAGCAGGTTCACCAGTAGATCCTGTGCCAAAAGCGAACCACGTGCCTTGAACATCTCGCCCAATAATATAATTTATACTTGCAATTGTGTCAACATACTGAAGATATTCGGATCTGGTACCTTCAATTTTCATGTATACATCAGACATTCTGAAAACAACATCAATAAAATCTGGAAGCACTGTTTGAGAAGCCCGATCAAACCCAGAAATATACTGACATTTTATGTCAACAAATTCTGTGGCAACTTCGCCATCACTATCATATCCAATATATTTCAATAAAATTGGCTGCGCATATTGCCTTGAAAGCGGATCAACTAATTGGCGAATTCTTTCTCGCTCTTCACTAATCTCACCCATCGACATATTCGCAGACAAAACAATTTGAGCAGCAAAAAATCTTGCATTTCCTTTTGAATATAAGTATCTTTCTCCGCCTGGTACAAGTGGGATTGCTACATTGCTAACTGGGGTCATCCCAAGTCCATACACATCTAACTTTTTGCATCCTAAAACTAAAGCCTCTAATTCTCCACCAGAGTTTGTAGTTGCTGCTCTATAACTATTGCTCGCATGTGGCGTACTCTCCCACCAATATTCACGCACCTTCTTCGGGTTCAAAAATCCTTCCATGCTGCCATCAAAATAAGTAGTTGGAGTAGTTCGTCCTTTTTCAAGCTGTAAGCCATCAATAAATAATATGGCTGAATGTAATTCTAAATCTCTTACAAATAATTGGTGCAAATTTGCCGCACCGGTAGTTGTAAAAGTAAAAGAATACCGCTTCCAAATTCCAGCACCTTCAAAATTTATGTATCCGGGTGAGGAGCCATCAATTATATCGAATACATAGGCATTATATTGATAACCTTTTGTTCCCCAAGCATAAAATGACAAACAATACTGCGTTGACGCTTCTAATTTTGCAATATTTGTATATGCTCCGCTGTCTGGGGTAAGTGCGCTGGGTGCAACAGCCAAAGAGTAATATCCGAATTTTACCCTTTGTTGTGATTGCGTAGGTGTACCATTGTTCCATCCTATCCAATCCATTGATTTTTCAATTGAAGGATTAGGAAAATAGTTTATACTGGCTTCTGGCTTCACAACAAATAAATCATAACTATGAACGGTCATACAGTCACCGCCTTTGCCCGATCAATCGAAAATTGAAGTGCATCGTAACCTGAATTCATATAGTTGTTCATATTTTCAATTGTAACTCCACCATTTCCGCCTGTAATCATATTTTGATTATTCATTCCAAAAATGTTGTCACGAGAGTCAAATTCCAAACTTGCTCTGAATGAAGGCAAATCTGTGGCATTCAATTTTCTAAGTTGTTTACTGATCCCAACTAAACCTAATTCAAACGGCGTCGGTGAACCAGGCGTCAACCAATCAGGCAACTTTATATTCGATAATTTTGTTGCCATATCTTTCAACCAACCCGTAACACTTTTAATTGCTTCACTAATACCATCAAGTGCATCTTTGAACGCGCCTCCGAGATACCCACCCACTGTTTCTAATGCCGGCATGATGTGATCATTGAACCATGTAACAAGATCCTCAATGACTGGACCAAGAGTTGCTGACAGAAAATCTCCAACCGCTTGAAATGCTGGCAATAAAACATTTTCCCATAATCCAGCCATTGCTGTAATTGCAAGTGTGAATGCCGCATCAAAAAACTCACCGAGTGCCACGAAGAATGGGAACAGCACTGTGCTCATCCAGTCCCAAACAGCTTGAATTGCCGGCCATAAAACATTAGTCCAGATGTCTGATACTGTCGCAATAATTGCTGTGAAGACATCAGTCAACCACTGACCGTATGCCATAAATCCTGGCCAGAGAGTGCCGCTGATCCAATTCCAAACTGCCTGAATTGCAGGAAGCAACACATTGTCCCAGGCATCTTTCAAAAATGCTAAAGCAATTGGTAAGTTTACATCTAACCACTCTTTCAACACCTCGAACATTGGTAATAACTTTTCTTCCCATAATTGGGTTGCTGCTGTTCTGATGCCTAAGAAATCATTTTCCCAGGCTGCTCTAAGTAAAGCGGCCGCGGCTATTACAAGAAGAAAAGTTCCAATAATTGGAGCGAGTGCTGTAATCAGCGACCAGATCATCGGAAGAACAACCATTCCAACTGCAACTGCCATGGCTATAAGAACATCTTGTAATTTTACGTTTTGTTCAATCCAGTCGGCCACTGGCGCCATTATTTCTACAACTTTATCTATAAAATCTTGGATACCTGCAACAACTTTTACAATTTCATTTGCAATATCTGGTGGAAATAAATCATACATTGCTTCTGTAAACACAACGAGAAAAGGACGTCCACTTTCAATACCTGCTATAAAATCAGAGATCACTATTGCAACAGTCTCAATAACGGGTGCAATTTTATCAAATGCTGCCTGTACCTTTGGCATAATATTTGAAAACATTCGTGCGAATGTATCAAGTAAAACTTTCAGCACTGGCAAAAATGCCATTCCTATTTCTTCTTTTGCATTCTTCATAGAAGTTTTGAATTGAGCAAGTTTTGCTGATGCTGTTTCAGTAACATCTGGCATTGCTGCTGTATTCGCTTCTAACTTCTCGAGAACTACAGACATCATACCAGCCTGCTGTTGTGCTTTGGTTAATTCTTCTGCTTCGACTCCATACATTTGTGCAGCACGCTCTGTTGCATCAGACAATTTTACTTGAATACCAAGGTTGTCCAAAATCATTGGACTCAGGCGGCCGACACCAACAACAAGACTATCCATCATATAACCCATGTCTTGTCCTGTGGCTGCTGATACCTTACCAAGATACTTCATTGCATCAGGAAGTTGAACAGCAAAATCTTCACCAACTAATTGTGCTGCCTTATTGAATGACATCATAAGATTACGATTGTCAATCATGCCATTGCTGCCCTTTTGAAGTGCTGACAGCATTTCATCCATTCCACTTCCTGCTGCAGTTGCAATCCCATCAAACGCAGCAGAAATTCCTTCCATGGGTGCTGCATCAATTGCGAGTTTACCCATTGCCGCACCCAATGCAGCTACCGCTGTAGTTGCTACACCTATTCCAGACATAACACCTACACCAGCAACTTCTAAATTCTTTTTTATTTTATCGAGATTTGAAGTAACTTTTCCCCTGGCTGCATCAAGATCTTTATCAAGCATATCAAGCATTGCGCGGATAGGAATAAAGGCTTCACCTAACTGGGATTTTTGCATGTATTCTCTCCTTCATTTGCTTGAATTCCTCGCGCCGCTTTTTCAGTTCTTCTCCACTAAGTACTTCTGCCTTTCCAGCTTTCAATAATTTTGACAGTGCTGGCAATCTTTTTGCTCTTGAAAGTGCTGCAACATGCCATGCTAACCAAGCCAGATCCCGTTGTTCTTCGTCAAATTTCCACGCCGCTGCTTTTATTACAAGATATGTTTCAACTGGGGTCATATCCCAATATTGTTCAACTGTTATGTTACATTTTAGAGCTTCGGCCAGGACCTCATCATGTGTCTTTTGATCCTGGCCGCTTATTTTGGGGTATCGTCATCCTCAGTTTTTGGTGTCAACATATCAACAATTGCCGGTATAATCGCAGCTGCAATTTCAGCAAATCCAAGTTCATCTAAAATTTTGTATGCATCATCCATTGTTACAGATCTTCCACCGTCTCGCATATCTCTACGTGATGCCTCCATACCGAACCTTAACATAGTGGCAACTTCACGTATTCCAGTCTTTCCATCGGAAAATCCTTGAGAAATTTCAACAATAGATTTGTTCAGATTTGCTTCAATTTCTGCCAGCGCACGATTAGTATATAAAACTCTTATTTCTTGATCACCAACAAAAAATGTTGTACTTCCGCGTGCTCCTTTTGACGTCACAGGCATTAGCTACCTACTTCCTGCCAGCCACCATCAATTGTTAAAGCAATTGAAATTGTGGCTTCACCTTGATCTGGAAAACTTTCACTCATTGATGTAATCAATGCAGTTGCCGTTTCAAGAGTTACTTCTTGTTCTTCACGAGCAACAAGAATTAGTTCACCAGCACGCTTTGCTGCTTTTAGTTCCTGGTACGCCGAGTCAGTTGGAACATATAGTGCATCAAGCGAAATTGTTGAACCATACCGACCTGCCAAAACTCGTTTGGCTCTTTGATCTTTGCAGCTGACATCAATTTCTTCAGTAGTCTCTTCAAACGTAACATCACGCTGACAACCAACTACTTCATAAACCGGTGTCTCTGGAGTTCCTGTATTCACCATCAGTAAGACGTCAGTTCCATTCATTGCCATTTCAACTCTCCTTTATTGTCATCTTAACTGTGAGGATCCGACCTTGAGCATTATCTTCATTCATAACAATCGGTCCTTCAACCTCACTTATAATAACATTATATCCTAAAATGGATATAATTTTACGATGAAATATTGCCCGCACCCTCTCGCCAATGTCTTCAACAATCGCATCAGATCCTGAAGGTGGTCCATAACATCTAATATCTCTCCAGATTACTCGGCCTAAACAATTCTTAGTGTCTTCTGGAGAATTAATTACCTCACCCGCTGTCACAATACACGGAAGTCGTGAGTCACCAGGTCGAGGATCTGTTGTGAATATTGCAGGTGATCCTTTGTATGTTGACAACAATCCAACAAGCACCGCGTCACCTGCTAATTCATCATAAAATGCCTGTGTGATTGCACCCATCATCAACCTCCAAATAACTGCAAAATTTCTTTTGTATTATTGAAAACAGCAGGTCTCAAATAAGGATGAGCGGGTGCTGTTACACTACCAGTCTCAATATAAAATCCATGGTAATGAGATCCAGCTCCTACGTTCCCAATTTTCATGCCTACAGCGACTTCTACATAATTTGAACCAATTGTTGAAGTATGAGTAAGAAGCCATTTTGACAAATATGCACGATAATTTTTGTCACGTTTTGTGTCTGGAGATTTTATTGCATCCAGCCGTCTCCGTGCTTCAGACTCTACAAACACTCCAACCACTTCTACATTTTTTGACAAATTATTTTTGACCATTGCTTTTACTTTATCTGGCGTCCAACTTTTTATCATGCGGTAACCTCGTATTGTATTTCATATGCATCAATTTCATAATGTTCATTTGCATATGATGGTACTCGCACTCCTAAAACTTCAACACTTAAACTTCCAACGGACACTATGTCACCGCGTTCAATATTTGCTCCAGCAAGCGTATACAGCACGTGTGTGATTTTTTGTTCTTCACCTTGTGCTGTTACTCTTTCAGTGCTTGATGCCGGTCTGATGCGTCCTCGGACTGCACCTATTGTAAGTGGAATTGTTGTCCACCCACCCTGACCATCGGAAACACGTGACCGTCTGTAGATAATAAAAATATTGTTAAGCAAGGATTGGAATACCATGTCAAATCTCTTCCATTTTATACCGATCTAATATGTCTTTTTCGCTCATAAGCAGAAGACGGCTTCCAGATACTCCTACACTTCCACCGTCTGAACTAGATCCTGGTGTCACAAAAGATACAGAGAAGTCTCCTAATTGCTTTGATGCAATTCCTAATAATCCTTCATTGTCTGCACTAACTAAACCAGCTTGAAATGTTCGAGCTGCTGCTCTTATGCATATTGACACAATATCATCTGGAATGGTCACATACCCGTGTGTATAAGTAAGTCGAATTGTTCTTGGACCTTTCAACCACACACCTTTTAGTCGATATAACAAACCAAAATTTCCAAGTTTGTAATCCACATTCTCAACTAATGTCACACCATTTTCGATGACTTCTGAAATAGACAGCACTGGCAATTCAGGAAGCAACATCCACTGATATCCATTACCATCTAATTCAACTTCATCATCTTCAACATGCACAATAATTTGCCTACAGTAATTCTGAATTGCTGCGGATGCATCTTTTATTGCTTGCAATACTGCGGCAACTTGCACAGGTTCAACTATATCAATTTGAAGAAGTGTTGATACATCCTCAACAGTACAGAATTCTGCCATAATTAATCATCCTTTCCAAAATATTCTTCGAGAGCATTCCGCGCATTTTTAGATAGAAAATCCCAATTAGCGTATTCCAATTCTTTGAAAGTTTTTATGCCGTGGTTGCGGATTTTTTGCGCAGTATTTTCACCAATTCCAGGAATGTCAGTAAAATCTTGAAGATCTATTTCTTCTTCAATTTCTTCTATATCTTCTATACTGACTTCCTGCTTTTCCACCCGCTTAGTCACTTGAGGTTGGATCATTTTATTCTCTACCTGCAGCTGCATCTTGATATAACCTTTTGCAATTGCATCCTGCTTATGCATTTTTGCAAACCGACCTTTTGAAATTTCTACTCGGATTAGATTATTATTTTTAGCCATTTGTTCTCCTTCCAGTACGGAACTTTTGTATAATTTTATCTTCATCTCCAGAAAAACATTTCACAAATCTTCCAGGAGACACTTCAACTTTTATCATTTTCTCACCACTGCGTGGATGTATATTTCTTATTCTTGCAGGCTTCGGATTTTTAGTTCTTGCTGTCCCTGTTCCGAACCAGTGATGTACAAAGAATACTTCCCGGCCTTGTCTACAATTCCACGTGTACGGAACAGTAGTAAACACTGCATCAGATAACAATAACGCACGCAATAATGCAACTTGTTCATCCCAATTTTCAAACCTCAACCATTCTTCAGACCATAAATCAAATAATTTATTTGTTACCTCATTCTTTTTCCAGAAAATCATTCCAGAATTATGATAAAGCATAATAGTATTGTTAAATAATTTACATGTGTATTTGCTTTCTTTATCACCTGCCACCGTATCAACTATTGTCCTTGTTTGTGTCTCAGCAATAATGACATCAGCATTTTTTAACAGCGAAAATCCTATATCAGGTGACTTCCTAAATGATGTGTCCGCATCTACATACAGTGTCTGATCAAATGGAGTCAATTTTGCCATGAGAGGTTTGATCCTGCCAGCCATAAATTTGAAATTAGCAGGTGCTGTATCACTATACGGATTTGCATCGACATAAATAAATTTCACATCCCTATTTTTGAAATAATCCTCGGCAATTTTGTCACCGATAATACACACTGGATGTTTAGACAACTTACGTAACGATGCAATGCTTGCTGATGCTTGAATGCAAGCTTGTGAACCCCAACACATATATATTACGCCAGATGTCATAATAATATCCTTCTAAATGCTATTGTAAAATCACGCAATCCAACCAATTCCCACTTAGATTTTGTCCGCACCCTCTCGCCGTCCCACCATTCTATAACAGCTCTCGCAACTCCACCTATTGAAGGATAAAACATATCATGCAATGATACAACTCCACCTAATTTTATGAATGGTGTCCAATTGTTCAGATCCCTTTTCACATAATTATATTCATGATTTGCATCAATAAATAAAAATGAAATTTCTCTGTTCCAATCTTTTACTGCTTCATCAGTTGTTTTTGCAATTAATTCAGGCGGACGCAAATCAACTTTTCTTAAATTACTTGCCCATTTCTCTGGTGTTGCCCGTGTACGATCATTCGGCATTTCACTAAATGCATCTACACTAACAACTTTTGCATTCCATATTTTTGCAGCCTGCACAAGAATAGAAGTCGAACGACCTAAGTAACATCCTAACTCAACTAACAAACCTTTACGACGGGCTAACTTATATAAAAATGCGGCTTCACTTTTTCTGTATAGACCAGGAACTTTGAAAGCTTTTTTGACAGCTCTATCAATCTCTATATTTGTCATTTTGGCGCACCTTGCCGTGAGGCTGTCCTATGCTTATGAAACACAAAGTTGACTTCTGATTGTTTATGCGTATTGAACTTTTCACGCATTGTTGCAATTCTGACTGGACATTGTTTCATCGCTCTGGCAAGTGCAAGTTGATCATGCTTTCCAAAGCGTTCCCATTCGCGGTTCCAAATCTGAAATAATTTTCTATTCCTATCATTTCTCTTGAAGAAAATGACACCAGAATTATAATAGATCATATCCATACCGACTTCTGTTTTTGTTTTCTGTAATTCTGCTTTATCTAGTCCAGACCAATTTACATTGAATAATCGTCTGTTTACATCTTGACCCATAACTACATCAACATATTTTAACAATTCAAATCCAAATGAAGGATCTTTTTGTACCTCTGTATCGGCATCTAAAAACAATGTTTCGCGGAATGGAGAAAGTGAATACATCCTTGTTTTTTGAGCACGTGCTCCTGCATCAACTTCTTTATGAATAATGCTAAAACATGCGCCTGGAATTTCTTCGTCACTTACAACAGCAACTGGAAGTTCGGAATATTTTCGTAAATGTTGAATACTATTGAGAACTTGAGCTTTTGCTTTTTCTCCATAGGCCACATACAGCACCCCTTGTTCTAACAAAATATTGCGGAAGGCAATCATTGTTCCATCCCGCTCTATCTCCTCATATTCAGAATTTCTCCAATCATCAACTGCTTGTTTTACTTCTGGTCTTTTCAATTTGTCACTATGTGGTATTCCATAATCATGGATGCATACAGCACCGCCTTCACTGATCTTAGGAACCCATTTGTTCAAATCATTCATACATTCTTCGTATGAATGGCCGGCATCTATGTGCAGCAATTCAATTTTATGATCAAATTTGTCAGCTACATCATCCGTCTTTCCAACATAAAATTCAGCATCTACACCAACATTTTTCAAATTTGTTTTTGTTTGTTCAAGTGTAGAACCCTGGTAATTACGATGACTCATATCTCCGAAAAAGTCGACGCCGTATAATTTGGCTTTAGGATTTGAAAGACCCATTGCTGCGAGTGAGCGGCCTTTGAAGCACCCTAATTCAGAAATTGATCTTGCTGACCAAGCCATCCTACATAACACCGACAATTCATTATCAGTCATCAAACCATGAATACTTTTTGCTTGTTCAGGGATGACTTTCATAAAAAACCTTTATGTGTTGGAGGCATGCGTAGACGCCTCCAACACTATTACTTTATGATTATGTGGCTGCAAGCAAATCAACTTCGCAGAAGCCAGACGGTCGGATAACACCCATTGCGGCACGAAGTTCAGCAAGGATTGCTACCATGTTACGAATGAAGAAGTCTGAATGACTATCGGACACTTGAATTGTTGCCGCTTCGCGGTCCCATAATACCATCTTTCTCCAATCACCAATAAGTCCTGTGCCTACAGGAACGCGGGTGCTGGTAACAATCGGAACACTCCATAATTGTGCTCGCCCAGACATTAGTGGTCCACCCCAATAATATCGGTCTTCAGCATCTTTCAGAAGTTCAATTGTTTCCCAGTCTGTCGGGTTCAAAACCCATGCAGTTGGTCTGACACGACCAGTAACCTGCAAAGCAGTAATTGCTTTACGAGTTGTGGTCAAAATATCAGTATCAAATGCTTGAGTTAGTACACCCGCAGTGTTTAACAATCCGGTGAAGTTTTCTCCAGCACCGTCTCCGTTGATGAGTTGATCTTCTAACTCTTCATTGAGATCATCACGAAGTTCTTGGTCAATAATGCCTCGAATTTGAGCCGCATCAGACAAAGCACGTTTTGTTGCAGGGATCCAAACAGCAATGGTTTTGACGGGTTCCTGCACCTTTTCAAAAGCCATTGCAGCTTCTGGCTTTAGACCAGAAACTTGGCCAGGATAACTGGTGTAATCGGTTACATTGGACTCTGGCACTGTTGCCGCTTGGCTGACACCCAGAGTTTGTCGGACAAATTCTACCAGATCACTTACAGTTGATCGACGGGAAATAAGTCCCATAATGGTAATGGGATCACGGCCTAAAGGCTCATAAATTCCAGTGTAGTCAGTCTGAACAAACGCACCTGCACTTATAACGTCAGTGCCAGTAATAAGATCTTTGAACAGATGTTTGAACTCTACTGGAGGAGACGAAAGACCTTTCCGTCCATCGGGAATATGTCCGTTTGGTGCAACATTTTCCAGCCAACCTTTCCACTCTTGTGAATTCACAAATCGTTCACCGATTGTGGTTCCCTTACCCTGTTTTACAGGATCTTGTTTGGTTAACTTTTGAGCAGAAAACTCTGCATCCAGTGCTTTGATAGCATCTCGCAATTGAGAGTTGCTTTCTTGTTCTTTGATTTTATTCTTCAGATCACGCGCATCTTCCATCATTTTGGTGACTTTCTCGCGTTCATCAGCAGTAAAATCCCGACCGGCTTTTTCAGCCTCATCCGCAATCGTGCGGACTTGTGTTAACAATTCTTCCAATTTCTTATTCATTGATTATTCTCCATCTTCTAATAATTCTAATTGAACAAGGATAACAGTAGGTGATACTCCGCTCGACTCACCGTTGCCGGTCTGGTCTTCGTTATTTTCTATTATATCACTTTTTTGACCCTTATTACTTTTTATTGCAGTTGTTTCTGTTCCAATTCCAGCACCAAGAAATACAGGGGCAACTTCATGCACCTTCAATGACTTTAGATATCTTACATATTTACCGTCTTTTTCGCCGTTTTCAGCTTCAAGGATGTCAAATCCATATGACCATTCCTGCAATTCAGCTAAATTTTTGACTGTTTTATAAGTTTCTAATCCTGGCGTGGTGTCAAGGAAAAACTTTCCATCGACCCACGCTTTTTCATTATCTGCGTGAATTTCACCGCGGCCCACTGGAAGATCCTGCCACCGATGACCCCAGTAAGAAATTCTTACTTTTTGTCCATTAGTGAATGCGCCAGGCAATGTAATGTCACCATCATAGTCGATGACATTTAATCGACTGAATACAGCTTGAAAAGTTCCCTCTTCACCGTCATCTTCTTTTAATTCAATAGCTGCTCTAAATGTTTTCTTCTCCATATTATTCTCCTTTCCTGCCGCATGAATACATGCGAAGATTGCTTCTTCATCTGTTCTTCTGTCCAATTTTGTGCCACTGTTGGTGGATTATCATACGACCATGGCATAATAATCTCCTAACGATTGAACTTCACCGTACATAAACAATTTGAATTATTTTCCGCACCTCCAGCAGGATCACCAGGCCATTTCATCCCGTTTGAAAAAAGTTCTCTAATACCAACGGTTTCACCATCCATCTTAAGATGATCGTGTCTCGGTTTATTACTGTTTGTCACCCATGTTTTTGACTTTAGTTTTCCAGCTTTTGCTCCTTCAATTGCACCAAAATTACTTATTGATGTCAACGATGTGATTGCTTGAGACAGTGCCCAAACACCCACAGCTGTCAAAAATACATTTTTGACACTAAACATCGGATCCTCGGCTTTGATTGCTTCTGACAAAGTGTTGTATGTATATTCATTTACATTTTGTGCTTGCACCTCAGAGTGCTTTGTGATCCACGGAACCAAAAGATCAAGTGAAAATTCTACTCCAACCATATTCGTAATTCTTGATGCCCAAGCATTTGCAGAAAACAAATTCATCTTAATAAGATCTTCTTGCAATTCGCGGTTCCAACGTTCTGAGTCCCACCAGACACCTTCAGAATATAAACTATCGAGCGCTCCTGGTAAAGCACTCAAAACCGTTCTTTCCTGCCTCTGGTAATGATCTATGTATAGTTCTGTCCAACGTAATCGGTGCGCTTCAAACATTATAGGATCTGTGCCAGAAATAACTATCTCATCCTGCTTTTTATATTTGAAATTTTTCTCTCCGTTGTAATCAACATCATCACTACTATCTGAGTCATTCGGGCTCGCTTGGGTACCCATCAAAACATTGAGTGGTGTAACCAATTGATCCGCACCTGGATCATCAAGTTTAGGAAGGTTCATAATTGTGCGACCTTCATTGGCTGTCATCCATGGTCGTCCAATTGCACTTTGTAAACTTTTTGATTGCGTCTCAAAATCACCTTGCAACTTCTCAGCAATGTTGAATTCCATAAACACACCTTCAGCATCCTCAACTTCTGGAAGTAATTGAGATTGAAAGTCTTGTTCTAACATTGACAAATACGGACCAATAACATCAGTGTACAACATTTTGTGTTGCTCTTGAATGTTAGAATATGTTGCATTATCTAAAATTCCTACCAATGGTGGTGGAATATGATAAGCACGGGCGCATTCTTCACGAGTCAATTTTCGTCCTTCCATATACTCACTTTGTTCTGGAGTAAATGAGACACTCTTCCAAGTCATCCCTTCTTCAAGAATTGCTGTTTTTGCACTGTTTTCTGGGCCAGCATGAAGTGCTTCGAACTCTGCTTTGAACCTTGTTCTTGCTGTTTCAGACCACTTTGGTGCTGCGATCGGCCGCTCAATTACACCAGATATGCGAGCTGAATTCTGCCAAAAATGTTCTCGATAGTCTCCAGCTGCCTGCTCTTCCGCAAGAATTCTTCGCAATGTTTCAAGTGGAGACAACCCTGATGTACTGCTGTTTGGATTGTACCCACCAATATGAACAACTGTATCGGGATCATATAACTTTCGCTCGCCTCCGAAGTTGAATTCATATTGGGTAGGCACTAATCCTCCGTGCACCGTGATGTATTGCGGTGGAAGACGCAATAATCCAAGAGGCGCACCCTCTATCTTTATTTTTAGCATGAAGGCATTCAAGTATATTCCATAGTCTGCCATCAATGACTCGATCATCCTGTACCGAGTCACTTTATATTCTGCAGGAAGTGGCTTGTTCAAAACAGACACAAGAGGATGATCATTTAGTCGAATTTTATTTCCATCAGCATCTTTTCTGAACACGTGTATGCCCAATTGAGCAACATTTCTAGCAATAAAATCGACACATGTCCGAACATTTGGTTGAGCACTGTATAATGCAGCATAATCATAATTTACTCGATTATACATCATTATGCTTCCTGGATGACTAGGCCACCAGTCTGCTGGCATATCTGTAAGTGTGGCATTGGATATTACAATAGGCATTATCTCACCACCTGTATAAAATCGATGTTTTGTGCATCAATCATTACCTCTCCATCCACTTCTACTGGCGCGCTTTTTATTCGTAATAATTGTGCATTTTTTAATACAATATAATTGCGGGTATGCTTATACAATACACCTTTGAACACTGTGTCTGTTTTACAATTTACTACAACTTCCCGTAGTTCAGGATAGCGGTTAAATACCATTTTTGCTCCTTACGGGGCTTAGTCCAATATAAACCATTATAACATATTATACTGTTTCAAGTCCACGTTCTTCGTATACAGATTGTCCATCACTTACACGTCTCATTGCCCTGTCCATTGCCATAATCAGTGCAACCATTCCATCAATTCTTTCCGTACTTTTTTCTTTATCTGGCTTATAGTTACCTGCGGCATCCATAACAACTACAAGATTGTTTGCCATCCAAGTCAGCACGGGGTTATTTCCATGTGACAGCTGATGACCGATAATCAACCGTTCCAGATCCTTTGTAGGCGGTGACATGCTTGCATATCCCTGACCGAATTGCACCATAAATTCACTGCCCCCAAGATCCATGAGTTCTGTTTGAATTTTTGAAGCACCCCAGCGGTCAAATGCAATTTCCCTGAGATCATAGGCCTGCATATCCTCATCTATCTGATGAATAATCCACTCATAATCAATAATCTCGCCTGGTGTCGCGGTAATAAATCCTTGACGCACCCAAACATCATACGGAACCCTATCCCTCTTTACTCTTTCTAATATTGCCATCTCTGGAATGAAAAAGCGGGCTAAAATTTTATATGTATCTTTAGGAACCTCGGGTGGAAATACCAACAAAAAAGCTGAAATGTCTGTATTACTCGACAGATCTAACCCTCCATAACACGTGCGTCCGCGTAAACCATCTGCATCTACTGGTCCTCCACATCCTTCCCAATGTTCTACGCTGATCCATTTAGTTACCGATTGTGTCCATATGTCAAGATGAAGCCGCAAAAAAGCGTTCAATTGTGACGGCATTTCTTTTGCCCGCTTTACTAAAAGCCTCATATCCTCAATCTTTTTTGACACATGAAGGTTCGGATTGGCTTTTATCCAAACACTTTCATCTTCCCAGTCATCATCTTTATCAAGAGTAAAAATTACACCGAACCACGAGTCATCTTCGATAATTCCGTCTAACACTTTTTCAGTATACTCATGTTGTTGGAAACAAAGTGACTGACGGTCATAACCTGCAGTTGTAATTGCAAACATCAATGATTGACGACGGGATCCGGTTGCTGTTTCACATACATCCCAAACATCCCGGCCATTCCATTTATGAATTTCATCTGCCAGTACCCCGTGAACATTCAATCCGTCAAGCGTATCAGCATCTGCTCCTAATGGTTCAAATTTTGAAGCGGTGTTGAGAATGTGAATATTATCTCTGAACACAGTACATTCACGTCTTATTTCTGGTGATGATTTTACCATGCGTGTTGCTTCACTGTGTGACAGCCGTGCTTGATCACGCTTAGTTGCAACCGAATAAATTTCAGCACCTGGTTCATCATCAGCAAGCATAAGATAGAGGCCAACACCGGCGGCAATTGTTGTTTTTCCTGACTTACGTGCTGTCTCCAAATAAGATGTTCGGAACCTGCGGAAGCCGTTTTTCTTTTTCCACCCAAAGATCATCGCCAGAATAAATTGTTGCCAGGGTTCCAGTGTGATCGGTCTTCCTGCCCATTCACCTTTTGAATGCTTCAATAATGAAAAGAATACGATGATCTTTTTAGCTGCAGCATGATCAAAATATAGGCCTCTTTTCTTTCCTTCATCAAGATCCTTCCGATGCCGTTTACACGCAGCCTGCACCCAATGACAAGCGATGACTTTTCCACTCAAAACATCTTCAATGTACTGTTCATAAGTGAAAGTCGGTGGACTCATTGGCTGACTTTATCTTTCACTTCAGCATCGTGTGTCATTTCAAATAATTTATCAGCAAGTGAGTCAGGTTCTTTTGCATCAGTGAATTTGATGCGTGATCTTTCTGCAGGTGTCAGCCCAAACTCGCCAAAAAATCGACGGATCTTTTCAAAAGCCATTGATGACACATTGACCCACGGACTCATCTTAGGTAAGCGGCCTCTTGGCGGAATATACGTGAGGCCTTCATCCTTGATGTGCTGTTCAGCTTCTCGCCATTTGCCCACTTCCGCACAAAACATGGCAAATGACACCATATCAATTGCTTTGAACAATTCGGCATTCAACAATTGTTTGCCCACATCATACCATATTTCCACCGCAAGATCATTCAATTCTGACGGCGGCTTCGGCATTCGTGTTAGCGGTTTGAATCTTTCCTCAATTGCACCCTTTGCCCTGTCGGGTCGATAGGTGCCTCCTAATTTCTTTTCTGCTATAGGCTTCGGTCTCATATTTTATCCTTTCAATTGCTTATTGAAAATGATTTTCATTATCGATAAAATGATGCCTGGGCATTGACGGAGAAAACTCCGCATTACCGACACGGTACGGAACATGCATGTATGTCGTCCTTCGACCCACCTTACCCCTTGCGATTACCATATCCACCACCGTGTGTTGCTGTGTGCCGACTGTGATGTGACTTACACATTGATCTTAGGTTTATAAAATCATGGGTGCCACCGTCCCTCAATGCTAGGATGTGATCAACTTCTGTTGCTGGCCTACCGCACCCTGGTATACAGCATATGGGATTAATCTTTAAGAATTCTTCTCTGATTGCACACCATCTTGCACCGTATCCTCTTTTCGAAGGAGATGGCCTTTTAACACGCGGCTGCAGGTGTTGATGTTCATTACAATAGGAACCAGATCCTTTTATTAGATTGATGCAGGTAGGTACTTTACATGGTCTTCCAGGCTTCATTGGACTCATAATTTTATTATAACATGGTTTTTGTGCTGCACGCCTATCTAACATACGATAGTTGAAAAAAACACAATTTTGTAGTGATTTTTAAGATTTTCCCTTTTAACTCTCTATACTTAAATTTTTATAATAGTAACATAATAGTAACAATTTCCAATGACCTTAATACTAAAAAGCAGCAACTATGCTACAAAATTGTGTTTTTTTCAACTATGTTATGTTACGGGTGCGTTCAAAGCCATTTAATGGCAGGGTGCTGTTGGAGCAAATTTCAATGATTTTCGGCCATTTTTGATGATTTTTAACCATTTTTCAGTGATTTTTGACCATTTTTCAGTGATTTTTAGTCAATTTTTAATGTCATTATGCTATTACACATTGTCCCGGTGTGAAATAATTACCGTAATTATTGCCTCCAACCACCATAATTACGGTAATTATTTCACATTGGGGTGTTGTGTACATCATTTTTGCATCATTTTTATACATAATTTTCAACCAAAAACTATCATATATGACAAATAATTTTCTTATGTACTTTTTATAAATAAATGTATATAATAGATAAAATTCTATTCGCCTAAGGAGGGCACCATGTCTTATTTGACACCGAAAGTACGTGATTATTTGTCAGATCATTATGACGAAATGTATGAACAATTCAAGAAAATTTTAGAGCAAACTAAATATAATTATCCAAGAGCATATGCTGAATTTCGAAAACTTCATCCACAAATAAAATTAACTTCATATGCTATAGGTGAATTCATCACTGCTGCAGATCTTGCTCCATTTCAGCTCAAAAGTCAGATTGAACCCTATAAGCAAGCTAATCGATATTTCAAATCATTAGAAGAAGAAGTTTTGCAGTTTATGAATGAAACATTAATTCAAAGCAAATTCAAACATATCGCTGTTATAGACTTATGGAATGCATACGAAAGATGGGCGGTGCAGGAAATGGGATCTGTTTGTACTGTATATACAAAATTTCTAAATGCAATAAAAGAAAACATCAATCGTATGAAATTTGATACTGTAATTGAAATGTATGATCAACGTTGGACACTGATCCATGTAGACTACAAAATATTTGATAAATAGTGACATTTGTCACATGACATCTATGATTAATGGTATTAGCTCTAGCACCATGATACCCGTTAGAATGGTGGTATACCACCAAACAAGGAGCAAAAAATGAAATCAACTTTCGGATTACGAACTCTAAGTCTAAGATATTTACCAGTAAAATACATAGGTATGAATAAAGCAGAAATCAATTTTAGTACCATTGAACATCATATTGCAAATTTTGATGTAATGAAAAACATCCAAGTTTATTTCAACATGGAATTTTATCAGTTTGCAAATGAGCTTGTAAATGAAGATGCTGAAATTATTGGATGGGAATATCGTTCAGGCGATAAAATACTCGTCGTCAATTTTGATGAATGCAATTGTTCAAATTTTTGGAATTAAAATAAAGGAGAATGAAATGATCGAACTACAATCAATCAGAGTAAAAGTGAATTATCCGGAGGCTGAAGCCTCACCTGCCGAACAAGCACAACTTGAAGAACAAAAACGACTGCAAGAATTGTGGAACATTGAACTTCTAAATGAAATTGACGGCTGGGATCGCTTACCAATGATAAACCTATCTTGGGCACTTGATAGTCTTTTAGAATATGGGATTTGCAGCTTTGATCCACCTACCACTGGCATCATGACCCGCATGGGATTATTAATGAATAAAGAGAAATTGGTTCACGTCAACAAATTTCTTTGGGACTTATTGAAACAGATTGAAAGCCGCTAAACAATGACAACAATGAAAAAGTATGAATGTAAAATATGTGGCGATTACGGATGGGACCTAGTTGATGGTGATGGCGGAATTGTTGAGAAGAATTTCTGTAAAACATGTGCGCAAACTATTATCAAATTGGAGCGAATGGATAAGATGAAATCACGTACAATAGAAATAATCGACAATCATATCAAGGCTTTGGAAGAAGAGCTCGAATGGTATCAGGAGAAAAACCAAGAGTGGCAGGAGAAGTGCGAGCGTCTCCGTGAGCAGTTGCGGTGGCATAGTATGGATGAGAAGCCACCACTTGAGACTGCTAATTGCTCTAAGACTGTACTTTTAGATGTTGATTATGTTGGAGTATTCAAAATGTATTACAACTATTTATCAGAGCTGTGGGTTGGCATACAAGGCAAACAAGAATATTTTAGGCAACAAGACTTTAAGAATATAAATGCCCGTTGGTGCTACATTCCCGATGACAACCTTAGAGGCAGTCAAACAAGCACTAAACGAGGAGTGGGATGAGTGAAAAAAAAATATTGAAATTACAGAAGTTTTGGATATTGATAGTGGGGGTGTACTTGGCTATATGGGATCTGGACATATTGATAAAGAACTATTTAAAAACAGCGTTGTTGTTGAATTTGAAGCCGATATAACAATAGATGAGATTAATCACATCTATGTGAAGCGTATTCCAGTAAACCGTTATGAAAAAGATTACTGTGGTGTATCAACAAGATATAAATTTAGTGTTACAAAACGTAAATATTATAGTCCTGTAACTTGGTGGGCTACTAAAGATTTGTTTAGAGGGAATAATGAGTAAAAATTATAACAACGAAATACTTAACGATTGTTCGTGGTTTGCTGAAAAACACAGAGGTAAAAACAAACTATCGGGCCCACACTGGTCAACCATTATTAGGTTTACTCCTCTGTTTGATGAAGCTGCAAGATTACAACAAAGGGTTGATACTTTGGAAGCGTATATTAGTGATTTTATACCTGACGAGGAGTGAGATGAGATGTGAAGGATGGAGAAGATATGGTGGAATGATGACGCTTGGGCCTGTTACATGGGAACAATGTAAAGAAGAAGCAATCGTATCTATAAAAGTAAAACAAGAAGGTGAAATATCTACATTTTCAGCATGTATGGTTTGTTGGAAAGAAGCTATAAACACCAAAGAAATTGAAGTTATTGAAGCTGTCCCCATTATGGATGGTGAATGATGGAAAAACAACCACCAAAACAAATTTATTTACAAGCATACGAAAGTAATTCTTATGATGATAATACCTGGTGTCAAAACAAGATAAATGATGAAGATATTGAGTACATCTTGCAATCGGAATATGACCAACTCAAAGCGGAGAATGATAAGCTAGTTGAAGCGTTGCAATCCATGTTTGACGCTTGTATGAAGGCAGACGAACAAGGTGAATTATCCGAATTAATAAGTGGAGAATTGCTTGATAGTGTTGGAAAGCTATTAGGGTATACACCAGAGAACGCAATCAAGAAAGAACGGGAATATTTAGAGGCAATCAAACAAGCCTTGAAGGAGGTGAAGGAATGATAAAAAGATACATCAAAATTACACATAATAATGACGAACAAAATTACATTGAAACAAGAGAAAATATTATGAACGCAATGGATGGTGAATTGGACGGATTTTTAGAATATGGTGAAATTGGTGACTCAATAAATTTAACCATAATTGAAATGGAAAAATCAGAATATGAAAAACTTCCAGAATTTACAGGATGGTGACGAAATGAGCAAACATGATTGGTCAGATCTAGATTATAAAGTATTCTACAAGCGGTATGATAATCCTTTGGAGTTACAAGTGTGGCTAGAGAAAATGAAACATGAAGAAGGACTTGACCTTGTATCGTTTAGTCTAGAGTATTTTGTATTTAAGCCAGAACAAAAAGAGGTGACGAAATGAACAATATACTAGAAACTTACGCACGAGATTGGCTAAAAATAAATCTTGCCGTTCTTCCAAAGTCAAGCCATGAAATGTTTAAGAGAATGTATGCAGATGGGAATATGGAGTTAGATATAAACATAGTTGTTGATAAAATGCCACAAAAAAGATTAGATTGGGCTATGGTGCAGGTTCAAAATAGTTTAGTTCGCTTAGCAAAAGAGAGGTGAAGGAATGAAAACTTATAATAGTAGTCTAAAGAGATGTGAGTTTAGATGTGATAAATGTAATGAGCTAATATCAGCAAACGAGGACGAACAATTGGCATTGAAAGAAGCACGAAGGGTGCTGATACTGGGCGGTGGGGTTTGGGAACATCCTCATTGGGGAATAGTTTGTCCTAACTGCATTACGTATAGAGGATAAGGTGACAAAATGACAACATCGTTTCAGTCCCTTCTGTCGGAAATGAATGTAGCAATTGCACGTGCTGATCAAATCATATTAGAAGGGACTGAATTGCTAAATATGCTAAACAAAAAGGAGAACACGATGAATGATTATGATAGAATTAAAGCGCAAATAACAAAAAAAGTCGATAAACCAACACTACAGGAAGTAATCCGCGACATTGAAGTCACAAAAGCAGAGGTGGAAGCGTATCGAAAGATAAAAGAAGGACTTGAAACATTATCCACAATGCCAGAACTTAGTAGTGTTGACCGCAGAATGCATCATATGAATTCAATAAAGTATGCTGATCTGGAAAGACGGTGCGGTGAATTTCTACAGAAAATTGAACAATATAAAAAAGATCTGGAAAATGAAAATAATTCGTGATACTGAATGTTATGGTCTATTGATGATCCCATTATTTGTACAACAAGGCATCAAAAGATGTAATGTCAAAGATTGCAAAAATAAACCGACCACGGTCATTGTTGACCTGCACCCTGATATTCCAATAGTGGGAATGTGTGAAGATCATTTTCAGGCTGCAAATACCGGCACACTTGTAACATATACGTTTGAATTCAATGAATTTGATGCTTTCAAACAATCTGAATAGTACCATTTGTCATAATACATCTATGACGAATGGTATTGGCTCCTCTTGATGTTTTGACGGTAGAATGGTATCATACCAGCTAAACAAAAGGAGTTTAAAATGAACCAGACACCAGTAATTACCGCAACAAAAATGAATGAATTTTTAATAAGTTTTTGTGACATTTATGCTGATCATCTTCATCGACGTGGCAGCACCTTCATAATGAGATGCACTTTCTTTTACACCCATGGAAAAACGGCAGAATTCTTCGCGAACAAACTTCGTAAAGCCGGCCTTATTGTTTTGAACACAGACGAAGTTTGGAACCCATGGCCAAAAGACTCATATTGGGAAGTTCAATTCGAATTACCGCCTAACAAAACAACCTATGATTTGATGTAATAAAACAGCCTCCGGCAAATTACCGGAGGCTTTTTCTTGGGTCTGGGGATGACTACCAAGAATGCTGATGGCAATTACATTTGGGATTACGACATTTGAAGCCAGGTGTCTTCCAATCCTGTCTTTGAATACCTGCCCACATTGATTGAACCAACCGATCCACGGTGCTGACATAATTCTGCCGCACCGTCTCAAGCACATAAGCACGAGGTGCATCCATCCGCTTCACAACAATAAGATGACGGAACCGACCCCGGTGCTGCCGTTCGCCGATGTTCAAAACATCCATAGCGTACAAATAAAAGTCTGGCTGTGTTTCATCTTCTGCGCGGGTGTGACCCCAGTCATTCCAGCTTGTTTTGATGTCCATAGGGACACCATCTGTGCATACAATATCTATATATCCGATGATGGGTACCGGCACGCCTGGAACCAAGAATTCTACATACCGCTCAACTTCTATTGCCTCAATGCCCTCAATGATGAATTGAACCATGGGATCACTAAGAATTGTTTTTCCCTCTTCTTCCAGTTTATCATATGCATCTTCAGTAAGCATCATTCCCATTGCCCTGTCATTGAAAGCGTCTTGAAGATGTTTTGAAAATGTGAGGTATGCCTCTGATGTCTTATTGAGAATGTCGCTCTCAATTGCGCTGTGTGCTGCTGTACCAAAAATTTGTGCACCTGATGGCGGTGACAATTCCTGCTTGACATATCTGACATACCAGGCCCGTGGACAGTGATGCCATAATGAAACACTTGAGTAAGAAAAGTGATCGAATTCCATATCAGTATACTCCTGTATATTCAAGGGCATTGTCGGTCAGCCGCATTCCTGGCCATGCGAGTTTACCCTTATGTTTTATAGTGTTAGTTTTATCAATATTTGCGTTCAAACGGACTCTTTTTCCGAAGCCGTCTGATGACATTATAAACCGCTGACCATTTTCTTTTGACCAGCCAACATATGCTTTATACAACAGATGTCTTTCAACAGCATATTCGGGATCTTGTGTTGTACATTCTTCAAGAAATTGTGCAACAATGTCCATTTCCGACCTGTAATCATTTGTTGCAGCAGTCACTTCGTCGGGATCTTGTAGTCCATATTTGAACCACTGAATAGCACCCTTGACAGCCCAATTCAAAATGCCTTCAGCTTCTTCTATCAGCTTCTTGTCAACCAGATCCCTGTTCAATCGCTTGTCTGCAGGAATAGGTGTTTCAAACGGAATTAATTTGAGTCGTCTCCAAATAGCAGTGCTGATGCCGCGAACAATTGGTTTTTCATTTGTCCTTAACCATAATTTGAATTGTGGTGTGTAGTAAAACGGTTCTTTGAACTTTTTGCAGGCCTGTAAACTATCACCGCCGGTGATCTGTTTTATCAGTGCCTCGTTAAATTTCTGTCCTTCATCAGCTTCATTGATAGTAACAAACCTGGTGCCTGGAAGTTGTGCAAGTGAGCTATTTACCAAATTATTTTTATCTTTAGTGACAAAAATATCAGCATCACTCATTTGTCCATATGACCCAATAATCTTTAGAATCATTTCTAAGATTGTTGACTTTCCGTTGTTTCCAGCTTCACCCCAGCAAATAAATAAACATTGTTCTGACACGCTTCCTGTGATACTGTAACCCACAGCACGCTGCATATAATTAATCAGCTTTTTATTTCCTGCAAATGCCAGATCCAGGGTATTCAACCAAAAAGGACATTCGGCTTTTGGATTGTAATTTATTTTTGTTTGATGTGTAATATAAAATGATGGTGAATTCTCTACAACTTTTCCATTGCGCAAATTCACTAAAGCATTCGGTGTATTCAACAGATGTAAGTATTCTTGAGAGTCAAGATCATCAGGTTCAACGCGGATCCGTTCACGTGCACTGGCTAGAGCAATAGCTGCTTTCAGCTTTCCTTGATTAAGTGATAATTGTGCCCAATGTGCTTTTTTAGCGGCAACTTTTGATTGGCCTGGTTGTTTACTTTCGGCCAATGCATCACTTCTCATTGAAGCCATCAAATCTGTTGCCAACATAATTACATTTGCATCATCCGAATCATTTTCCCAGAATGATTTGTTCCACACATACCAGCCCATTCCCTGGATGTATCGTATTTTATTGTAGGAGGTGCTGACAATCAGATCGGCATTATCGGTGTCTGTTGTTGGAATTCCTGCTGCTTCCTCTTTAGCTTTTTCTTCTTTCTGAACTTTTTTGAATGCACTATCGATTGATTTGTTAATTTCTTCTTCTGTGACATCTTTGGCATTATTTGTTTTGCACCATTGAACAATCGCAGCTTTTACAAAATCTGGTGATGCACCCTGTCTTGCAAGGACAAGAGAGGCGTGATAGATGCTTTCATTCCGCCGTCCTTTTGTCATCTTCTGTCCTATGGTGTCATAGTCACCGTCATCACCTTTTGCTAAGATTAATTCAAGCAGCCAATCCGGCATGGGTGCTGGTGGAACAGTGTCTGGTGCGTTGATCCATTCATACTGATTACCATTATTGTGTATTGATGGTGGAATGACTACCTGACCCCTGTTTCCACGGATATCTACGCCAGGACCGAATGACAAGGGTGAATTCCCTATGTTATGTCCTTTAGGATATTGAAAGTAAAGATGTTTGCCACCTCCGCCTGTAAGACATTCTGCAGTTGTAACTGGGCCAAATTTCCGTTCAATTCGCGACCATGTCTGCGCACCTCCGTTTTTAGGATCAACATCAACCACAACAATGTTTGATATTTCACCAGTCGCGACGCCGTAGTTACAATCTGGAAATCTATCTTTCCAGGTGGATATGACAGCAAGATCATTGGTGGCTTTTTCCGGCCAACTTTTGAAAATAGGTACCTTGTCTCTTGCTTTTAATGGATGAATAAAAAATGTTTTTGGAATGTGAAATTCAGTCATATCATCATTATAACATCACAATCAGAAATTCAAACATTGAAATATAAAAGTAAGGAAGAATGTCATTTTCATGTATTAGTACCAAATATCATAGATATCTATGCCATTCGGTATTAGTACTTCGAGCACCCAAAGGTTTAGAATGGTATCACCAATTCAAATTATTCAAGAGGAGCAAAAATGAACGCAAACATAGTTACCAAAAATATAAGATCTGCAGATTTGAAAGTAGGAACATCCTATATCGGAAAAGTTACCGTAAAAGATGACCGCGGTATTCGTGAACAAACAATAATGTTTACTGTAACTAAAATCAGCTTTTCATTGCCTCGTACAAGCGCACCGGACAAGCCATATGTATCAGTCAAAGAAATAATGACTAAGTATGGTGCAAAGACATTCGGTGATTTGAATTCATACGGAACTATCAAAGCATATGGACAAGTACTTGGTAATGCAGAACCCCGCGAAATCAGACTCTTAGGATTTGAACGATGGTACTCGACCGAATACTACCTACCTATGAAATTGCAGGAAGTAATTGAGGGTGCTGACCTTCAAAAACTCAATAAAGAAGCGCGCAAGAATGAACTCAAACGATTGATTGAACACAACAAAAACAATTATGTAAACTTGCAGAATGCACTATTTGCTCTCGATAAACAGATTGCTGTATATCGCGAAGAATTACTTCAACTTAATATGGAAGATTAAAGTCATACCATTTGTCATAGTGAACAAGTGACAAATGGTATTGGCTCCATCAGTCACAATGTGAGTAGAATGGATCTATCGTATCAAACATTTACTAAACAAAAGGAGAATGAAATGGCACACAACTTATTTGGAGAAAGATTTGCAGGAAAGCGCGAACCAGCATGGCACGGTCTGGGAACAGTATTCACTGATAACATCACACCTTACGATGCAGTGAAATTGGCAGGACTGGATTATGACATCGTAAAAGTTCCGTTGTCAGCACAGTTGGAAACAGGGGACATGGTCAACACCGGTAAGTTCGGACTCATTCGTGAAGCAACCCCGGACTCAGGTGCGGCATTCTTAGGAATGGTATCCGAACAATACACCTACTTACAAAATCGTGATGTTGCCCGAATTATTGAACCACTCGCAGAACTTTGGCCGACTGAAACAGTGGGCGCACTCGGACAGGGTGAAACAGTATTCATCACATTGGATGCAGGATCTGATACAATAAAGGGTGATCCTATCCGCCAGTATTTCCTTATTACCGACACCCGCAACGGCGGCACCTCAATGAAAGTAATGTTCACACCAGTGCGAGTAGTTTGCCAGAACACATTATTAGCAGGCGAGCGAGCAGCAATCACAACATCAGCAATTCAGCATGATTATAATTTGGAAGGAAGCATTCAAGCACGCGTTGAATTGATCCAGAAAATGCAGAAGATATCAATCGAAACAATGGCACAATTTGAAGCAATGGCATCCGCATCAATTTCAGATGAAGGCGTGCAAGCACTTTTAGCCAGCGCATTTCCTTTCCCGAAAGTTTCAAAAGCAGTAGACATCCTGACTTATGAAGATGCAGAGTCATTCGGAGTACTTTACGACACAGCAAAACGTGCAGAAGCATCTTATGAATTTTACCGCGGCAGGATGCAGGCTTTCAGAGATGGTGCAATGGAATTATTCCAGAAATTCAATGATGAACAACCACAACTTGCAAACACTGTCTGGGCAGCATATAATGCAGCAACTGAATGTTCAGACTGGCGCGAAGGAAATAGTGATGATAGCGCAAGCCGCAGCGCATTATTCGGTGGAAGAGCAAATGAAAAGAAAAAAGCATTTGAAGCAGCAATGCAATTGGTCACTGTGAGATAACAAACATTATCAATAACCAGCACCCTTTACTAATCGGGTGCTGGTTCAATTTTATATTTATATGGAGGATAATATGAAAGTTTTATTGACTGGGATGACTTCTAACCAGTGCCGGCCAGAAAGAACGTCAAACACATTTTACAGCGGTACACTCGCATTACACACAATCCTGAAAGATCTTCCAGACATTGAATACTCATTCGGCAACCCCTGGGATTTTGACTTTACACAATTTGACACGGTGCTGCTTGGGATTTATTCTGGAAATGCATTAGGAAGTTCAGCACGCTTTCCTGCTGTTGCTGAACAGCTTTTGAAAGTCAATCCAGAAAACACAAAGGTGATCCTGCACCTCGATGATTGGCATGCCAGCTCGATCAAAAATGGGATGAATGCGATGCGGAAAGAAAAGAATGTCCGCCGACTGATGAAAATGTTTCATCCAAAAGCAGATGATGACGAATTTGAAAGCATTGTGACAAACATTGTGACATGGTGTGATGACATCCGCACCGGCCGCCGTACATATCCAGTATTATTACCCATGCTTGGGTGGCGGATGAGTAAAGTAAATGTCATCGGTGAGTCAATGGGTCTTACTGGATCATCATTCATTCCGTATGATTATTGTGCAGCATTTGATCCAATCGAATTACCAAATCCTCCAAAAGAACGCGGATGGGTACTCGCAACAAAATATGATTATAGTAAGTACATTGAAGAAAAGAAATTCACGTGGCCTGTAATTCGGTACGGGTGCAGGAAAAACGGCGATAATTATCTTCCTAATGAAGAGGATGTAATTCGTGAAGCTTACACAAAATATTGGGGTCTGATCTCGCACCCTTACCATCCGAAACTTCGAGGACAAGGACGGGATAAGTTTATGTTGGCAACTTGGACACGAAGTATAATTATTAGTGAACCAGGTGAAAATGATAATATGCCAGAGTACAGTGTGTCCGTCAATGAAATTGAAAAAATGTCTGATAAACAGCTTGAGGATCTGGCCGAAAGACAGCGGATTGCTTACCTGACAAATTCCTGGTCGCGGTATCAATTACAAGAGTTTGTGAAAGGACTAATTAAATGAATGTACTAAGCGCACATGTTTATGGTGGAGGATTTGTTCACGGATTGAAGATGGCGGGTGCAAATCATATCGGATCACTTGAAACTTGGCCACCAGGTTATGTTATGTCTGATCTGATCGGAATGAAAAGAATTGGCAAAGTGATGCCTGCAGATTTATTTGTAACAAATCCACCTTGCTCAAGATTTTCAACAATGAGTTCACATCACTATTCAAAAGAAGCCAAAGCTGACCTTTCATTGTTTTGCGAACTTACAGAAAGTCTTACATGGGCTAACCAGTCAAAAGCTGGAATTATCTGGTGGGAAAACGGACCAGCAGCATTTACTTCAGGACGCGAAATTATTCATGGTGCTCATGAATTTGTAGGAGCAAAAACAACCCTAGTTCTTAAGATTGATCCTTCATGGTCTGGTAATATTCAATTACGACCACGCACCCATGTAATTCATTTTATGAATAAAGTTGAAGTGAAAGGATTGCCTGCTGCAACTCGGCCGCAAGTATCAGTCAGAAAGTGGATTGATGCACACCTAGGATCGGTTGAGAGAGTGCCAGCACCAGATGTACGGTATTATCTTGTGGAAAAAGCTGTCGAACAAATCGTGGCAATGGAGGGTAAAAAATGTTTCAATTCCTGTAAACCTGCATTGATCAATGAAGACCAAGCATATTCATACGCAGTACTGTCATCAAGACAATTTGCATGGGCCCAGGAAAACAGATGGTGGAGTGTTATGGAATATGCTGCAGCAATGACTTACCCGCTTGATGTTGATTACGGTTCACTGAATTATCCGATATATAAAGTGTTACCACTATTGTCAAAATCGGTAATGCCGGCAGTAGCAAAATATGTATATGAAAATATTGTAAGTCCGCTGGCTGAAAATAAGGTGCTTGATGGTCCGCACCGTCCCAATCTGGATGGTGACATTTATTATGTTAGAATGTTAGCTGACCGTAAAGCCCGTGATATTGTATTGTAGGAGTATTATTATGCTGTTAGTATTTGATGGCCCGGAAAAAGCTGGAAAATCCACTCTAATAAAAGAATTGGGTGAAACTCTCAGTGCACAAAATAATAATGTAACAGTAAGACATTGGGGAAAAGTTAATTCAGACACTGAATACGCCGCGCCTTTGATTGCAGATTTGAAAAAGGCAAATGAACTAAATGAGATCATCATTTGGGATAGATCATGGGCAAGTGAAAAAGTCTATGGGTTTATGCTTCAAAGACATGATCACCGGCTTACTCATCTGCAATCATTAGGTGAATGGTATTACAGCAGAATGGTCGATCATT
>Ga0226835_1000522_pt1 | contig 40263 bp, 36 predicted proteins | sample LAC_MetaG_1_FD_163627 | JGI IMG/M metagenome (GOLD analysis project Ga0226835, IMG submission 163627) | Anaerobic ammonium oxidizing microbial communities from anammox membrane bioreactor (MBR) in UC Berkley, California, United States -... | ecosystem: Engineered > Bioreactor > Anaerobic >...
GACCAGAGCTTACCCCCAGTCTGGCACGCCTGGTAGCGCAACGTCAGAAGCAACTCATCTATCCACTACGTTGGTGGTCGTGGGGACCGTTCTGGCGCTACGAGCGCCCGCAAAAGGGCCGCACGCGGGAGTTCTTTCAGTGGAATATTGACCTGATTGGTATAGACTCGCCCCAGGCCGATGCCGAAATGATCGCGATCGCCGCCTCTTTCTTGCGTCAAACCGGTCTTTCACCCAACCAGGTGAACATACTGGTCAACAATCGCCAATTGATGGATTCAGAGCTTGCTGCATTAGAGATCCCAACCGAGATGCGCAAGGAGGTCTTTAAGTTAATTGATCGGCGAGACAAGCTTTCCTCAAAAGATTGGGACGCGTACGCCGCTGAGGTCGGGCTCTCTTTGACGCAATTAGAAGGCCTGAAAACGCTTCTGGCAAATTTCGATTTATGGCGCAAATCACCGCGCATGGTTAAAATCTTCAACCTGATCTCCGATCTGGGTCTGGGCGACTACGTTCGTTACGCGCCGCACATTATTCGCGGCCTGGATTATTACACCGGCGTGGTCTTCGAGGCCTGGGACAAGGACGGCGAATTTCGCGCCATCTTGGGAGGCGGACGCTACGATAACCTGGTAGCAGATGTCGGCGGCGACCCCTTGCCGGCTATTGGCTTTGCTATGGGTGATCTGGTGATCAGCCTGGTGCTCAAGAAATTCGGCTGTCTGCCTCCCAACCTGGGCGTTTCTCCCGCATCCATCCTGGTGACTATATTTGACGAGAACAGCGCTGCGCTTTCTTTCCAAATCGCCGCCCGCTTGCGCTCCGCTGGCGTCTGCACGGCCGTTTACCCCGAAGCGGCGAAACTGAGCCGCCAGTTCAAATATGGCGACCGCATGGGCATGCGCCTGGCGCTGGTCATTGGACCCGATGAACAGGCGCAAAAAGTGGTCACAGTCAAAGACTTGCGCTCCGGCGAACAACGCAGCATCCCACAAGAGACTCTGGAACAAACGCTGAAAGAATACCTGGTTTAAATTATCGCGCGCCTCTACCCATCCCATGACGGATATGATAGAATAAGCGCCGCACCGTGGTGGGCGTAGCTCAATGGCAGAGCGCCTGACTGTGGATCAGGTGGTTGTGGGTTCGACCCCCATCGCCCACCCCTTATATATGGGGGTATGCGCCATCCAAAAACCCTATATCTGGCAGTTGGAGGCGCAAAATGGAGACCACGCAATTAAAACACCTGACTCTTGCTTGATTCGGTGGTTGTGAGTTCGACCCCCATCGCCCACCCCAACACCATTCTTATGCCGCAGATCTCCTGCGGCTTTTTCATTCCTCGTCGAGCTTTACAACCGGAGTTTACGAACGATACCTGTTCAGTCAGGACATTCATAACCCAATGAACTGTGGATCAACAATACGCTATCTTGCTGTATAATCTCGATCGTTATTGTCAATTTCACTCTACATGATGAGGCATCCCATGAACAACCTTCTTACCACAACCCTTGCTTTGCTCAAAACCACGCCCGATCGCTGGACGCGCCTGGTGGAGGCTCTCCCTGCCGACTTGCTCGCCGCACCACCCGCCCCTGGTCAATGGTCAGCGCTCGAATGTCTGCATCACCTCGTCGCCGCTGAAGCCGTATTTAATTATCGCCTGACCAGTTTTCTCGAAAGAGAAGGTCGCCAATTTCCTGCTTATGATCCCGATGCACCCGAGAATCGTTACGACCCCAATCAGCCCGCCACTGAATTGGTTGAAGCGTTTGCCCAACAGCGCGCGGTTAGCCTGGAGCAAATTTCTCGCCTGACCTCTGCTGACTTAAATCGGAAAGCCATACATGGTCAGCTTGGTCCGGTCACTTTGAGAGAAATGATCCATGAATGGGCTGCCCACGATTTGAACCACACTATCCAGGCTGAACGCGCTCTGATGCAGCCTTTCATCGCTGGTTGCGGTCCCTGGCGACAATATTTCACCGATCACATTGTCCAATGAAAACCAGGTTAGCAGGTGGTTGTCACTAAAATCCGCTGTCCACTACTCGTGGTTTAACCATCTGAATAAAAATCGGACTCCAAGAGCGCATCAAAGTGCTTATGGAGTCCGATTAATCCGTGTTTGATCTGCTGAATTGAGCTTGATCAGATGCTCAAAGCCAAAACGCGCTGATCAGGATACCGCCAAACATCAGTAAACCTGCTGCCAGATGAAGCTGAATAGTGGCAGAATTAGCCCGCACCAGGCTGCGCTGATCATATTCGCGCCAGGCGATACGCGTCGCATAGACAGCCAGCGGCAGGCTGATAAAGGCTACGAACATGCCCAACGGGAATAGCCCCGAGATCAGCCAATAAAGCAGCAATCCAAAAGACGTCGCCACCAGCAACAGGTAGCCTAAGCGAGCGCGTTGCTTGCCCATCAGCACTACCAGATTGATCTTGCCTGCCTGGCGGTCGGCTTCTTCATCAGGGAATTGGTTGATCCATAGGATAGCGGTTGTCAGCAAGCCAATGGGCAACCCAATCAAGAATGCTTCCGCCGTAAGTTGACCGGTCAGGGCGTAAACCGCTCCGGCTGTCGCCAACGGACCAAAATTCATGCCCACCGTCAGTTCGCCTAGGCCACGCCGCGCTGCCAGTCGTAACGGCGGAGCGGTGTAAAAATAAGATGAAAACGCCCCTACCAGCCCAAACAACAGCACGCCCGGTCCGCTAATTATTGTTAAAACAATCCCTAACGCTGCCGAAATCAGAAGAGAGATCGTCGCCACACGCAACAACGCCTGCTCACTGATTAACCCCAATTCAATCGAGCGGCTGCCGCCAGAGTACGGCAGGAAATAGTTGTTGTTGATTTTATCTGTTCCCGATCGCCAGTCAAAGTAATCGTTGAATGTGTTTGCCGCAATGTGCAAGAAAATCCCAGCGAACAGCGTCATCCAAAACTGCGCTGCAGGGAAAGGCTGGCCGCGCTGAGTGTAAGCCACCCACGCTGCTCCTACCAGAATTGGCACGATGATGGCGGTCAAGAACGGAGCGCGGGTGATCACCAACCAGGAAAAGATGCGCGTCATCAGGCTGATCTTAGGCGCTGCTTGTTTCGGGTCAATACCTTCCAGCACTTCCGTCACACCGCAGTAGCCGATTTGTTTGCCATTCCGAAATGTTGGGGTGATGCGCACACGCGCCGCGATGGGCGTACCATCGCGCCGCAAAAACACTGTATCCGACTCAAACTCACCCTGCTCGCGGGCGATTTTCAGCCAGTTCGGCACATGTTCCAAAACCACCTGCCCTGGCGAAAACAGCGACACGCGCTTCTTACCAATCACTTCATCGGGACGGTAACCAAAGATCACCTCTGCCCCCTTGTTATAGGTTTCAATGCGTCCTTCCAGATCGCAAGTGATCACGCTTTTTACTTTACTCATGTTAGACATAAGCGCTCTCCTTATTTCACTGGCAGCTAGAGTGTTTGTGCAAAATCACACTTATTATATCATCTTTATCAGTATATTTCGAACAACTTGATACCAGATCTTTCTAGGGGATTAGCTGCATAATTTGAAACAACTCGCCATCAATATGCTTCATTGATAAATCGGTATGCCAGGTCCTGGATAAACCCTTCTGTTTGCAATTGCTGGATGATAGTATCCATAGCAGTTTTCAACTCCGCTTCGCCTTTAGGGAGAAGGATATACACGGGTCCCCCGGTCACTACGCCATGATAGAGGATCGTTAGCCCACTTGACTGCTGCATCAGGCGCAGCGCAGGAATATAATCTGTCATCAGCAACTGAACTTTTCCCGATTTAAGACCCTGAACAGCATCTTCAGCCAAGTCATAGCGCACCAATCTGTCCGGCGTCATTTTCCCACTCAACACAAGCATATCATTCAACCAGGTGTCCTGGATTGTACCAGATTGCACTCCCACCACATACTGCGCCACGTCTTCAGGCACGACAATTTTACCGCCGAAGCTTTCCAGCGCCAGGAAAGCATCCTCGGCAATGTAATACGGCTGACTGAAATCCACTTGCTGCGCTCGCTCGTTTGTGTATTCGAACGCTGAAATAGCCGCATCAATCTTTCCAGATCGCACTTCGCTGACCAAATCGTCGAAGGGCAGATCTACCCATTCTAGCAATATGCCCATGCGGCCAGCAATTTCCTCCATAAGTTCAATATCTAAACCAGTGCGGTTGCCGTTCGTATCCAGATACTCAAAGGGGGGATAATCCGCCGATACGCCCACTCGTATTACTCCCGCCATACGGATGGTCTCTAACCGATTAGATGGCTGCGCTGCACCACCCACCTGAGTCACCAGCGGTGTTACATTGGGCGGCAGGGTCATCACGCTTGACGGCGCAGGGGTGGCACGCCCGCTACATGCGATTAGAAACGTCGCGATTGCCGCAAAAACCCACCATTTCTTACTCATTGTTCCTCCTTTTCACCAAATCGGCTACAGCAGTCGCCTGATAAATTCAAAAGCGCAAAGACAGGCAACTCAGACCACCGTCCATCTTTTGATACTCTGACATCTCTAACAATATCAGCCGATGCCCCGCCTCTACCAGTATCTTTTGAAAACGCGGATAACCGGCTGCCACCAATACATATTCATTCACCAAGACGCAATTTGCCGCATATTCCTCTCCCAGCGGCAATTCAAGTAATTCGTACTCGCGAAAAGCTGGGTGATTGGCTAACGCCTGGATAACCGCCAATTGCCTATCGCCCAGGTAGGCGATGCCGCTTTTTAAGTGCAAAATACCTGGTGTACGCCGGATATCTATCAGTTCCGAAGTATAACCTTCGCCAGCCAGGATCTCAGCTAATTGCAACGCCCCGGCTTCATTGGTGCGCTGCGAGACACCAATGAAAAAATGTCTACCCGCCTCACAGATGTCGCCGCCGTCCAGCGTTCCCGGCGGCTGAATAGCATAAATACGCGAGTAGTAATGAATCAACACATCTCTCACACGATCCACCTCTCCTTGCCGGCTGAGAGCGCCTGGATGGGTCAAAATTGCGCAATCGGGCGTCAGGATTGCTGTATCTTCTACAAAGGTGGAATCGGGGTAAGACACATCCGCTGGCAACTCGATCAACTCCAAGCCGCACTGACGAAGTGCAGCGCAATAGGCTGCATGTTGTTCCAAAGCCTTTTCGTAAGATGGAACACCCAGGCTTTGTGTAGTCAGGCCTTCAGCAAAATTAACCGCTGGTTTACAAACGATGGCGCGAGTGAAGGTCGGCTTTGTTCTATTTAATTCATTGCTCATGGTTTCACATCCATTGGGATCAAAGGTTGGCCGTTGTCTGGAATTGACGGTATATTATAATACAGACCCAAGGGCCTCAAATCCGCGCCTCCTCATTCGCGCGAAACGACCATAGCTATGCTATCCTCTATGAGCGAAAACTTTCCCCCACCAGGTTTTATCCCCACCGAATCGGCGATCCCCGATATCGAAGTGTTTATGCCCGCTCCGCCCGATAGCGGTCCTCATCAGGAAATCGTGGATTTTAAATGCCCGCAATGCGGCGCTACCACAGCCTTCAGCGCTGCTGATGGCGGGCTGACCTGCACGCATTGCAGCTATTACGAAGCCCCCAAAAAGCCAATCGTTGGCCGCGCCGCAGAACAATTCGAATTTACAGTAGAGACAATGGCGCGCGCCGCACAAGGTTGGGGAACAGCACGCAAAGAGTTAAGCTGCCAAAACTGCGGCGCGACTACCTCATTGCCTGAAGATAGCTTGACCGTAGTTTGCCCCTTCTGCGGCTCTAATAAGGTCATCCAGCGCCAGGCGGCGCAAGATTTATTGCGCCCGCGTTTCGTTTTACCCTTCAAGATCACAGAGGCGGACTGCGCCCGGATTGCACGTCAGTGGCTGGGCGAGAGCTGGATGTTGCCCTCTGGTCTGAGCGACATTGCAACTCTGGGCGGATTCACGGGCCTTTACCTGCCCTATTGGACTTTCGATGCCGATCTGCAAGCCGACTGGAAAGCGGAAGTGGGTCATACCAAGACGGAACGCTATTATAACAATGGCGAATGGAAAACACGCACCGTGGTGGAATGGCGCTGGGAATCTGGACGAGCGAATCTGCATATTGACGACCTGCTCACGCCAGGCAGCGCCCGCCTCAGCCAAAATCTGCTACACCAGATTGGCAACTTCGATCTTTCCACCCTTGCTCCTTACGAACCTGCCTATCTGGCTGGTTTTCAAGCCAAAGCCTATGATATACCCCTGGAGGCGGCCTGGGAGGTTGGTCGGCAGACAATGCGAGAGCAAGCCCGCCTGGCATGCCTCAGCCAGACCAGCACGCCGCAGGTGCGCAATTTCAATATGAATCTGGATTACGCCAATGAAAGCTGGCGCTATGTCCTGCTGCCCGTATATGTGGCTCATTATACCTATGCCGGAAAGACCTATCAGGCGTTGGTAAACGGCCAGAGCGGGGCAATCGCTGGTCAACGCCCGGTGGATTGGAACAAGGTATGGTTGGCGATCGCCGCTATCTTGTCGCCAGGGGTGTTGCTCGGCCTGTTAGGATTGATGACGGCGCCACTGGCCGGAATTGGTATGGTCATTGGCGGAGTTGGGTTCACCCTTTTGATAATCGGGGTTGTCATCGCCATTGCTGTTTATCTGAAGGCCGACCGCATGGACGACCTTTAATCACGGACGATCTCATGAGTGATTTCCAACCTGACCCATCTGACGCACCGGTAGGTGCACAGCCTGACTCATGGAGTAACACTTCTTTGATGATCTGTGAAGTTTGCCAGGCGCGCTTCTTACCCTTGAACGGTGGCGCTGCAGATGCCACCGCTCCGCTGCAGCGCTGTCCGCAATGCTACCAGGCCGAACTTGTCTCCCAGGCGCTCAGCGACGAAATTCAACCGTTCATCCACCCGGCTGAACTGGCGATTCCCTTCGCTCTCTCTACCGCTGATATTGACCAGGCGGTGCAACGCTTTGCGAATGGCATCCCCTTTCCCCCCAGCGATCTGACCGGCGAGCGGTTGCGCAGCCGTTTAAACCGTATCTATTTACCCATGTGGCTGGTGGACGCCCAGGTGAAGGCTGAATGGCAAGCCGAAGCGGGTTTCAACTATCGGGTTATCAGCCGGCAAGAGCGTTACAGCGCGCAGGGCTGGTCGTCGCAGCCGGTCGAAGAGCAGCGTATACGCTGGGAGCCACGCCTGGGTCGTTTGCAACGCGCGTATCAAAATATCGTCGTCCCTGCCCTGGAAGATCACCGCCGCCTGCAAGCTGCGCTGGGCGAATTCGACCTCCGCCAGGCGCAGCCTTATCAGATACGCCTGGCTCAGAACGTTTTGCTACGCCTGCCCGATCGTCCGCCCCAGGCCGCCTGGAGCGAGGCTAAGCCTGCCTTGCAATCTGCGGCGGCGGAAGAATGCCGACGAGCTGCTCGCGCTGACCATCTGCGCCGTTTCGCCTGGCGACCCAAATTTAATAGCCTGAATTGGACTCTGCTTTTGCTGCCAGTTTATACCACCTACTATCTGGATGACGAGGGACATCCTCAAGCTGTGTGGATCAATGGAAAAAGCGGCCAACTCAGCGGGCGACGGCGCGCTTCGCCGAGTCGCGCCCGTCGCGCCGCGCTAATCTGGCTTATTGCAGCCGCGATTTGTTTTCTTATCAGCCTGGCGTTAGCCGCAGCGTCAACATTTGCGCCGCTATTGTTGGCGTTGGCGGTGCTTGCGCTCACTTTTGCCTTGTTGGCTGGTATTGGAGCTGCTACGCCGCTTTTGCGAGTATGGTGGTTTAATCGCCCTGCCAGCGCCTGAGCGCTCATGAACCGAGTCTATGTACTATCTTCCCGCAAAACCGCTGCGTTAGGCGCGCTATTATTCACAATCATTCTGGGGCTGCTGGCCACCCTGGTGGATTGGTCTCTGGTGAGCAAAACCCTGGCGCGGGCAGACGTTGCTCGCCTGGCCGCGGCTACCGCATCATTAATTCTGGGCTACGCAGTCTATGCTCTGCGCTGGCGCTATCTGATCAAAGGCCGCCCTACCCTTTCGGCCGCTTTCCATAACGCCAACATCGGTAGCATGGTGAATGCATTGCTACCTGGGCGTCCTGGCGACGCGGTGCGTACGTTGTTATTGGCAGGAAAATGCAATCTACCCACACTGGAAGTCGCCTCCAGTGTGGTAGTAGAACGTTGGTACGAACAAATCATGCGCCTGGCTGCCTTAGGTGGGGCGCTGATCCTGGGTGTTGGCGCCGGGATAACGGGATTAACCGCTCTCGGATCACTGTTATACCTGACTGCATCATATTTGATCATGATTTTTTTGCTTCAGCGACGCGCATGGGTATTGCAAAAAGCGCCGCCGTTGGCAGCCCGCTTGCCTCGGGTAAGCGAAGAAAGCGCGCGCCAATGGCTTTCAAATTTGATTGACGGTTTATCCGGCGTCTCCCAGCCGCGCCGTTTGCTGGCAGCCTTGCTGTGGTCTACTCTATCCTGGACGTTCTTTTGGGGCTTCCACTATCTGTGTCTCGAGGCGCTGCATCCCCAATTAACGATCAACAGCTCCCTCGCCATCTCGCTGGCTACGCTGGCGCTTGTACCACCATCGGCTACCACTGCTCCTGGCGTATTTCAGGTATCCATGGTCATTCCGCTGGCGCTGTTGGGTTATAACCGTCACATGCTCACCAGCTATGGCCTGGTGATGAATGTTCTGGAGATGTTGATTGTCGTATTGCTGGGCGTATTCGGAATGCTCAGTGCTGGTCTACCGGTAAACGAACTCGTCCAGCGCGCAAAAGACGCCTTTGCCGCCGAGCAAAGTAGACTGCCCCCAAAATAACGCCGGGGTTGCCTTGCCTTGATCAGTCTATGCTGCCAGAAGCGCAGTATCGCGGTTCAACTCTTCCAGCAACGCTAACAGCTCATCATTTTCGGGAATATCGCTCATTGCCTTGCCATAGTGAACGTAACGCGCGATTCCGCTTCGGTCCACAATCACCTGAGCAGGCATACGTCCCAGTTTGAACAGGTTGACCTCTTGTCCATATAACCGCAACACGCTATGATTTGGGTCAGGCAAGCCAATAAAGGGCAAATCGTTTTCCCCAAAATATGCAGCAAACGAACTGCGATTCTCCGGCCCTACCACGATTACCTCGGTGTCCAAAGCCGCAATACGATCATAATCTCGGCGCAACTGCGCCATGTGCCGCTGGCAAAATGGTCACATAAAGCCGCGGTTGAACACCAACAGCACATTTTTCTTGCCGCGATAATCTGAAAGCCGCGTCATGCGCCCGTTGTAATCTTTCAACGCAAAATCCGGCGCAAGTTGATGAATCTCTATCTGTGGCACTTTCCACTTCCATTCATAATCTTTGAAGTAACATTTGCAAAAAGCGCGAACTGAAGGGTGTTATCGGCGCAAAACACTTTTCACCGTAAACCCACTTTCATATAAGTCAACGAATTCCGCACAAACAGATTATACAATATTGTACATTATTTGTCAATGTATTGTCAATTTATCTTACCCCCGATTTGGCTGAATCTGCTATTCTGTTATTCTACCGCCAAAGCTTCATCCACCTCATCGGGGGAGACAACCTCTGGCGCTGTGGGTTGATACTCTCCTTTAGGCGCCAGGCGGCGAAAATAAATCCATTCCACCAATGGCGAAGTCATAAAAGTCGTTACCAACGCCATAATAACCAACATGGTAAATAGCGTCGGCGTGATTACACCGATATCCAGACCGATGTTTAGCAGAACCAGTTCCATCAAACCGCGCGTGTTCATCAATGCGCCCAACGCCCCTGCTTCCCGCCAGCTCATCCCCGTCCAGCGCGCCGGCAATGCTGCTCCAACAAATTTGCCTGCTACAGCTACCAGCAGGATCAACCCAGCATCTGCCCATAATGCAAACTCATTAAGCAACCCCAAGCTTGTGCGCAGTCCAGTGTATGCGAAGAACAATGGCAGCAAAAACACCACGGCGAAGTCATACATCTTTTCGATTAGCGCATGGATAAAATTTCGTTTGCGCGGCATTGCTACTCCAGCCATGAAAGCGCCAAAAAGGGCATGGATACCCAGCATTTCGGTAATCCATGCCGAACCCAGCGCAAACACCAATATCAAAGCCAACGCGCCTTGGGTAATCTCACCTCGTTGCTCATAATACATTTCGATGCGTATTACCAACTTTCGCAACGGATATAACATAACAATAACATAAAGCCCTACCCCGATGATGGTTGCCCAAAATGGCAGGCTGGTTTCCGCAGCCCGTGCTAGCAACAACACGATGGCTAGAATCATCCACCCGCTAATATCGTCTAAAGCGGCGCAAGCGATTGCTACCGCGCCGAGTTCGGTACGTAACAGCTTGCGTTCAGATAGAATACGCGCCAGCACGGGAAACGCAGTGATACTCATCGCCGCGCCGATAAATAAGGCGAATACTAAAAAAGAAACACCCTCCTCAGAAAGATGAGGGTACAAATAGAGCGCCAGCAACACGCCTAAGCTGAACGGCACAATGATACTCGTTGGGCTAGTAACGAATGCAGTGGAAGTTCGCCCTTTGAGAACCTGCAAATCCAGTTCCAAACCAATCAAGAACATAAACACAATCAAGCCTACCTGGCTGAGGGCATTTAAGAATCCCAGGCTTTGAGAAGGAAACAGCGACTGATACGCCCCAGGTGCTATCCATCCGAGCACCGAAGGTCCAAGCAGGATGCCTGCTGCCATTTCCCCCACCACCTGCGGTTGGCGGATTTTACGAAACGCCCAGCCCACCAGCCGAGCTGCTGTCAAAATAACAATAATTTGCATGGTGAACAACGGTAAATTCAACACAGCCAGCCTCCAAAACCCTAAACCAATTATTGCACTTCAATCGAACCAAGAGCGCGCAGCCAGAAACAACGCCGCTGCTCCAAAGCCCAGGATCACTACGCCGGAGATCAAGTTAACCTTGCGGGCAGTTTGCGCGCCTGGCCAGTGCTTACCCAGCAGGCCAGCCACAGTGCTTAACAACAGCCACCAGCTTGCCGAACCCAGAAATACTCCCGCCGTCACCATCCATGGCCCAGATGTTTCTCGTCCCACAGCGCCTAATCCCGCAAAGATCGCCGCAAAGGATAAGATCGTCATCGGATTGGATATCGTCAACAAAAAAGCGGAACCAAAGTCCATGCCCAACGCCTTCCCGCTAACCGTTACATCGCCCGCTTCCTTTCCCTTAGGTGAAGCAGTATCTAACCGGCGCGGCGATGCTAACATCGTGCGCACACCGAGATAACACAGAAACAACCCACCGATCAACTTCAATTCATCTTGTGCTGCTATCAGACGAATAGAGATGGCCGTTAAACCCAGAGCGGCTATGCTGCCATACATCGCGTCCGCCGTCGCCGCCCCCAAACCCGAGATAAACCCCGACAGACGTCCATAAACCAACGCGCGTCGAATGCACAATATGCCTATCGGCCCCACCGGTGCAGCGATAGCCAGCCCGATTGCGAAGCCGCGCAAAAACAGGCTGATGCTCACAATAACTCATCCCCCTTCGCTCAAATCTTCTTGCGGAACACACGATGATTTTTATATGGAACGCCGCCCAAGTTAATCAAATCGCTGCGCATTTGCACCGCGGTCTCAGCTACCTGGGTCATCTCAGCATGTTCAAAACCGAAATCGCGCACCGTCTTTTCCATCTCCACATAGAGTAAAGCATTACCGCCACGTCCTTGAAATTCTGGCAGAATACCTGCCCCATTCACCGATACCCATTTCGTACGCCGCAATTCCAGCAACATGTCAAAGATACCAAAGGGCAGCAGCCGTCCACCATGTCGCTGCAGCGCCGCGGTAATATCTGGAAATGCAAACAAAAAACCCACCACCCGATCACCACTCAAGATGATCTTGATCAGGCGATGATCCGCCACCGTCAAAATACTATCCACAACAAACTTCACCTCCCGCTCGGTAAGCGGATAGTATTCCCAGTTGTTGACAAAGGTTTCATTATACGTTTTCCCAATGCGCGGCGCCCACTGCACCAACTCTTTCTTATTCTTGAAATATTTAACCGATAACGTCCCTCGCTGCTGCACCCGCTGAGCAATGCTGCGTACCCTTTCGGGCAAAGCAAAATTACGCGCGTTTGCATAGCATGAGACGAAGTCCACCTCTTTCTCAAAGCCCATCGCTTCCATCAACTTGGGTAAATAAGGGTGGTTGTAGTTCATCATCGTCATCATCTGACGATGCTCGAAACCTTCTATAAGCATCCCATAACCATCCAGAGCAGCAAATCCTTTAGGGCCGATCATCTCATCCAGCCCACGCTGCCGCGCCCAATCATATGCTCGTTCAAACAGCTCATTGGCAGTCTCCAGGTTATCTTCGCATTCGAAGAAGTAAAACTGCGCCCGTTTGAGCTGGTGATATTCGTTATAGCGTCGGTTGTTTGCTACCGCCAATCGCCCAACGTCGCGGCCGTCCCGCACAGCGATGAAGAAATCGGCCTCCGAATGCTCGTAGAATGGATGTTTATTGCGGTCCAGCGCCGCTTCCACATCTATCAGAATCGGCGGTGACCATTGGGGGGTATTTACATAGAATTGAAAGGGCAAATGGGAAAATCGGCGGCGCTGCGCCTTCTGGGCAGTATCCAGCAACTCAATCGTCAGCATAATGGCCTCCGTGCAGGAATAGGTTGGGTTATTGATGATAACACTAATTACCTATTTGGAGTTATGCAGAAGGCATTCCGTGAGCCGTTCTTTAACGACTTACCTTCAACCGATCATCCGCCCCGAGCAGTCTGGTACATCTGCAAGGCGCGTTCTTTCGCCCAGGCATGGTCCACCAAAGGCGGAGGATAATGGCGGCCAATATAGCAGCCCGCCCGACGTTGCACTTCCTCAGGCATTGTCCACGGCTGGTGAAGATATTTCAGAGGAACATCTTGCAGCTCCTGCAGCCAGTAGCGGATAAACACACCTTGTGGATCGGTCTTCATACTCTGCGAAACTGGATTAAAGACACGAAAATACGGCACCGCATCGGTACCAACACCAGCTATCCATTGCCAGCCGCCATTATTAGCTGCTGGATCGCCATCCATTAGATGCTGCATGAACCATCTTTCACCCCAACGCCAGTCAATCAACAGATCTTTCGTCAAAAAAGAGGCTGTGATCATCCGTCCCCGATTATGCATCCACCCAGTGTGACTTAATTGCCGCATTAAAGCATCTACAATGGGGTATCCCGTGCGCCCATTTTTCCATGCTTCAAACTGCACCGTATCGTTCACCCAGCGTACATCAGCTAGACGGAAGTTCTCGTGCCGCAAGCGAGGGAAATAATATAGGAGATGGATATAAAAATCACGCCAGATTAGTTCATCTAACCAGGCTTCTGCGCTGCGGCGCGCTGTCTCGTCTGGTGCAAAATGGATCGCTTGGCGGGCAGCAGCAACAGCCTGACGCGCCGAAAGCATACCAAAACGTAAAAAAGGCGAAAGTTGTGAAGTTCCTGCGATATCCTGGCGATCACGCTGCTGATGATAGAGATAAATGGCAAGCTGAGTAAACCGTGTCAAACGGCGCTGCGCCTCCATCTCTCCAGCCGGGAAACCATCTGGAGGTAAAGAAAATTGTAATGTCGGCAAAGTTGTTAACCCCGGCGGAGTGTCAATGCGTTGGGGGGCTTCGAAATAGGGCTTTTCGCTCAGCTCAGGCAAAGCCTTCCACGCCCGGCTAAAAGGGGTGAACATCCTATAGGGCTCGCCATTAGCTTTTACTACCGTCCCCGGTGGCCGCGCCGCGGGACTTCCCGCCCAGAAAACAGGCAATTCCCGCCCCACCCGATCATCTCTACGGCGGGCATAAGGCGAATAATCTGGCTCGGCAAAAATCACATCCGCCCCGCTCTCTGCCAGCAGCCGCCCTAACTCCACCACGGGATCGCCGCGCCTCACCACCAGATAACTACCACGCGCTCTCAAATCAGCATCCAAGGCGCACAATCCAGCAAACAGAAAAGCAACCCGTTTTTCTCCCACATACGGCGATACCAACAATTTCTCATCCAGAACAAACACCGGAATAACTCGCTGGCGCGCCCGCAAAGCGCCAATCAGCGCCTGGTTATCACTCAACCGTAAATCGCGCCGCAGCCACCAGATCGCTGCACTCACTGCCGCCCCGATGAAAATTCATTGCTTACATCATCCAGCGCTGCCACCTCCTCAGCAGTCAAACGCCAACCAAGCGCCCCAGCGTTTTCCTGCGCCTGACGGGCGTTCTTTGCACCCGGAATGGCCACGGCCCCTTTGCAAATTACCCAGTTGAGCGCCACTTGGGCTGGCGTTTTGCCGCCATGCGCCTCACCAATTTCACGCAAGCGTTGGATCACTGGCTGAGCGCGTGCCAGATAAGAGCGATGATACATGCTTCCTCGCACGCCCGGCGCAGGGCGGTCTGGGGTATATTTGCCCGTCAAGACGCCTTGCGCCAGAGGGCTATACGCAATCAGCGTGACATTCAACTCCCGGCAGGCGTCAAGCAAGCCATTGAACTCCACCTTGCGGTTGAGAAGGCTATACGCCACTTGGTTAGAGGCAAGCGGGATGCCGTGTTTCGCCAGGATGCTGTAAGCGCGATGCATTTGCCTTTCGTCAAAATTCGAAACGCCCACCGCTCGCGCCAATCCCTCCTGAACAACTTCTGCCAGAGCCTCCGCCCAGGTTTCGATGGAGACTGGCGACCGCGGGAAATGGATCTGATACAAATCCACAGCTTTCATCTGTAGACGTCTCAAACTACTCTGCAAAGCGCGATGCAACGACTGGCGGCTTAACCGCCAGGGCAGCGGCGCAAACTTTGTTGCGATGATTACCTGGGCGGAACTTTCAGCTATGAAACGACCTAATAGCCGTTCGGACTGCCCCATCCCGTACATCTCGGCAGTATCTACCCAATTAATACCCGCCGCCACGCTGGCCTCAAACGCCTGGCGTACATCGTTTTCGCCATAATTGCGCCCATACGACCAGATGATCCGGTCACCCCATTGCCACGCACCCAGTCCAAGCACAGAGATATAAATCTCTGTTTTGCCCAAAGGTCGCAAATCGTTGTTATCTTTCATGAGGGTTTCCTTTGAAAACGCGATGAGTTTCTTAAACGCCCCACGTCCAACGACGTGTTGCGCGTCGTCTCAGCGTCCTAAAAATTGCGCCAGTGTGTCTTTCACCCGAAACTGGCGCATGTAAGGCGCTACATTTTCTGCTGTAAATGGCCTCGGCTGGCTGACAAACCGGTCAATGGCGTTCGCTGTGGTCACATTACTCACTGCTAACAACTCCAGTAAACTGCGCGTTACCGGCGGGTTGGGCAGGAGAATTTCCATCAAGGCGACGAAGAAGCGCAACAGCGGCATGGGAAAGCGGATCATAATTCGCTTTGCGCCTAAAGCTTGCAGCGTGCGCCGCTCGATCTCCTCCAGCGTCAAAATCTCCGGGCCGCCAAGTTGAAACGCCTGACCAATGGTATCACGGTCATCCAGCGACTGAATTGCGCAACTGGCTACATCCTCCACCCAAATGGGTTGAAAACGAGCGGTTTCGTCCCCTACGATAGGAAAAATGAGCGGCGTGAGTGGGATTAAACGGGCGAAAGAGTTGGCAAATTCATCCTCCGGTCCCCAGATCACCGACGGCTGAAAAGCCGTCCACTCCAAGCCTGACGCCTTAACATAGTCTTCCGCCTTACCCTTAGAAGCCAGGAAACGATACGGCAAACTCGCGTTAGCGCCCAATTGCGATATATACACAAATCGCCGCACGCCGGCCGCCTTAGCTGCTTCCACAATATTCACCGTGCCTTGATAATTAATATCCTCATAGCTCCTTCCGCCCTTCTCAATCGCGATGGCTACCGTGTGGATCACCGCCTCAACGCCGCGCATCGCATCCGTCAAACTTTCTGGCCGGGTGACATCTGCTTCCACCCATTCGATATTTAAACCCGCCAGGCGACCCTCTTTCTGGGCAAATGCTCGGCTGCGCACCATTGCACGCGTTGGTCGCCCGGCATCTGCCAGACGACGGATAATATAGCTGCCCAAGTAACCTGAAGCTCCAGTAACTAAAAACATCACCAACTCCTACGGCGATTATCGCCCGCCGTTAGCATTTAAAATCATATCCTACCAATCAACACGACACCAATTATACTCCCCCAAAAATGACATGTCAATATATTGTATAAATTCATTGGACACAATGCTTGACAACACCCATTGTTCATGTTAAACTGTGACAGATCTATCTACAATAGTTATGGAGAATTGCGATGATTCCACTGCCTGACGTCGCGCTAGGCAGCGACGAGCCATTATACAATATCGGTGTGGTTGCCCGCATGACAGGCGTTTCGATGGCTACCCTGCGTGCCTGGGAGCGCCGCTACAACTTTCCCGAATCCGAGCGCACTGCCGGCGGACACCGCCTGTATTCCGAGCGCGACGTATTACGCCTGCGCTGGGTCAAACAGCGTATTGATGAAGGTATGCAAACTGCCCAGGCGATCAACGCCCTGCGTCACCAAGAGAAATCCGGCAATCTGGCGCTCATTGAACCATTACATACATTCGCCGAACATGTCCGCGATGAGACAATCGCCAAAACCACCGCCCACCTGCCGAAGATCCAAACCGAGCTGGTTGCTGCCCTCACGCACCGCAATCTACAACGCGCGGATAACCTGCTAGGCGAAGCCCTGGCTCTTTCCAGCCCGGAGGATCTGATCCTGAATGTCATCAGTCCCACTCTCTCGCAAATTGGCGAGGCCTGGGAGGAAGGCCAGATCAATATCGCCACCGAACATCTGGCTACCAATTATCTACGTCAACGCTTGCTGATGTGGATGGTCAGCGGTCCACCGCCGCGTGAGATCAATCCCATCTTGCTCGCCTGCGCGCCAAACGAATGGCACGAAGGCAGCTTGCTTGTCTTAGGAGCATTGTTACGCCGTCGCCGTTGGCCGGTTGCCTATTTAGGTCAGGCTATGCCTCTGCCCGATCTGGCAAACATCGTGCGCGAACTGCACCCATCCATGCTCGTTATGGTAGCGATGACCGAAAACTCCGCCGCCGAATTGAGCGATTGGCCGCAATGGCTGCCCGAAGCCGCGCAAAGCGGCAAACCGCCGGCTGGCTACGGCGGGCGCATCTACGCTCAGCAGCCCGAATGGCGCTTGCGCATGGCAGGCATCTATCTTGGCGATACCTTTCAAGAAGGCATTGTGAACATTGAACGTCTGCTAGAGGGCCGCACACACAGCTAATCAGACGCCAATCTTTCGCCCGCCCAGAGGTAGAATTGCGCCGGTTCTCGGCGGCGGTGTAACCGCGCCAGCCAGGGGCGTAACGCCCAGCGTATCCCATAATAGGGAGCAATCCTGCGCCAACGTAAGCCAAAATGTTGCGCCAGATCTGCCAACCGCTTTTCGGTCAAATAATTCTGGCTGGGCAATGCATTGGATGGAAAGCCATAACGCAGCGTAAAGTGCATTTCCCGTTCGCGCGCCATCTGCTCGCCGCTTTGCGCATCGGCGTACCAGGGCGAATCCAGAATCACGACCTTCCCATCCGCCTTCAATATCCGCAATACCTCGTCCAAACTGCGATAATAATCCACGCTGTAATGAAACGAAGCATTGAAAATTGCCAGGTCAGCCTGATCGTCAGCCAATGGCAGGCGGTCAAACTCTGCCTGGATCGGAGTGAAATGCGCCAGGTAGTGGATATGCGCCCCCAATCCATCCCATGCGTTCGTCAGCAAATCAATCGCCGCCAATTCGTGTCCGCGCTGTGCCAACCGCCCCGATAACCAGCCGTTGCCGGCGCCCAAATCGAGGATTTTCAAGGCTCTCGCCCGTTCGCGCTCGAATGGTACGATCACTTGTTCTACCAGTGCAATATAACTGCGAGCGCGAATCGCCCAATCCCGCTTCCATCGTCCGCTTAAGTCGCGTTCGGGCAACGCCCGATAATAAGCCGCCTCGCTCGAACCGCGCCCTTCCGCCCGTCGTATAGCTTCATATTCCTGGATAAACTGCCGAAACGCTGCCAGGCGTTCCGGCGGCAACATGCGCCACACCCCATCTTTGCAAGGATATTCCATCCCGCAATCACTGCAGCGCAGCCTGTCCTCAGTGACCCCGCTCAACATCAGCAACCGGCGACAAACTGGACACGCCCATTGCCACATCACTTGCCTCGCTGCAAAGTGATGATATAGAAATCGCCCCAGCGATTGAATGGAGCGCGCCGCGCCAGACGGTCATCCAGCGCCGCCAGCGCGGCATACAAACGCGGTCGGCGATGTGCAAAGTCTTTATGGTCAGCAGGCGGCGTAAACACCGAAAGCCCCTCCAACTCCAATACCTGGAACTGCGCTCCAAAAGCCGCTCGCACTGCGTTTGGCGAATAATATCGAGTGGTAAAATACACACCCTCCACATGAGCCTGCACGCCGTTGGGCTTTAGGCGACGCAGGGCGAAGCGAAAATTCAAGCGCAACGCCTGCGCCAGCTCCCATAAACAGATCGGCGGCATCACCACCCAGGTGAGACGCCCGCCAGGGGTCAATACCCGCTCCGTCGCCCTGGCGACGCTTGGTAAATCTACGGCGCAATTTACCCCGCCCAAATTAGAAAAAATGTAGTCAAATGGCGCGCCTCGCGCCAGATCCAGCCGATGAAAGTCCAAACGTTGGCAGCTCAGGCGATCAATCAAACCATAGTGTATGGCTTTCTCTTCGATTTTCGAGACCATCCCTGGCGCAAGGTCGGTGGCGTGTACAGTATAGCCCTGGGCGGCAAAAAACACCGCATCGCTGCCGGAACCGGCGTTCATTTCTAGTATGCGCGCCTCTGGTTGCAGATGACGCAACACATGACGGCGCACTTTTTCGCGCATGCGTTGCAAAAGTGGATGATTTTCACCGAAGGCGTCGTAAACCCCTGCCTTGCGTGAAAAGGCTTCTGCCACCGCTGCCAGATATACTTCGTCCATCAACGCTCTTACCCTCGCTCTGCCTGCGGAGAGGGCTGAGCAGCCTCCATGGGTGTCAACGCAGTCGGCAAAGGCACGATCCCTTGGTGCGGCAGACGTTGCAGCCGATTCAACTTCCATCGCGCCAGGGGCAGGCGCGCCGCATAACGCGCCCAACGCAACAATGCTCGCGCCCGACCAACTATTCCCTCCATCGGTAGAAGCGGCGTCTCACGCCCCTGCCAAAAAGCGCGCCAGGCCTTGTCACGGCGAAATTCCAGATGCACTACACGATGGAGTTGCCGGTAAAACCGCGTATCGTACGGCCCGCGATAGAGCATCGCCAGATCATCCGAGTCATACCAGTTCTGCTGGACCCCAAGTTGGGCGCGCACTGCGGCGTGGAATTTGGTGCCCGGCAATGGATATGATACAGAAATGCCAATATCCTCTGGACGACAATCACGCACCATTTGCAGTGTGCGCTCAATGTCTGCGCGTTCTTCGCCGGGATAACCAAACTGTAAAAAGAAGCCCGCCTGAATGCCCACAGCGTGTAATCTCTGGGTCGCGGCATAGATTTGCTCCACCTGGATGCCTTTTTCCATCGCGTCCAACACTTTCTGCGATCCAGACTCTGCTCCCATCCACACGATTCGGGCGCCTGCTTTGTTCAGCGCATCTACTTCGCCCTCGCGCAGCAGCAAGTCCGCCCGACTCAGGCATTTGAATGGCAATTGCAATCCCTCTTTCTGCAATAAATCCGCAAAGCGTTGCGTCCAGCCTGGCTTGAGCCCAAAAATGTCATCCATAAACCAAATGAAATCCGGCTGGTAGCGCTCAGCAAGCTGTTTCAGCTCCGCAACCACATTCTCCGGGCTGCGGGAGTTGTAACGCTGCCCCCAAATGGGCTTGGCGCACCAGTTGCAATGATACGGGCAGCCACGCGTGGTGACCATGTTCATGGCGTAATAGCCATGCCGTCCCAGCCAGATACGCCGATAGCGAGGCACATCCACCAGGTCCCAGGCCGGGAAAGGCAAACTATCCAGAGCGCGTAAATCTGGGCGCGGCGGTGTGCGTACGACACGCCCCTGCTCCAGCCAGGCTAAACCCAATATGGTCGGTTCTCGGCGCGTCGCCCTATTTTGAGATAAATCATCCACCAACTCGCCCAGAGTGATCTCGCCCTCCCCCAATAGCACGAAGTCTGCTCCGCCTCGCAAATACAGATCAGGATGATCATTGGTGTCTGCCCCGGCCACGATCACTGTGCAGCCGCGCTGCCGCGCCATACCGATCATGGTCAACGCCGCCTGGCGCATGCGCAACAGGCACATCTTGCTCAGATAGTTGAAGTGATCCTCGTAAATGACCGCCATGTGTGGTTGATAACGATCCAACGCTTGCGCCCACTCTTCTTCCGATTCAGCCAGCATTGCGTCGAACAGCGCCACGTCATAGCCGCGGCTGCGCAGATAACCCGCCGCGTAGAGCGTCCCCAACGGCGGGAAGGGATGCATCGCCTCTAAAAGTTTCGGGTCGAAACGTAGATAGTAACTTTGTCCAAAGAGGATATCGGTCATCTGTTTTACGAGTTAAACTCCTCTTACTTCCACACTTCTTCGGATGAAAGCCTTGGATTGAACAACGGCGCATCTTCCTCAAGTCCACAGGCACGCAAGCGTGCTGCATAAGCCTCCAGCGTGCGCCGTCCATAACCGCCGAAGTGTCCCTTGCACCAATCCGCGCTGAAATCCGCCTCCGCCGAAGGGCCGCGTTGTGCGTTGAGTTTGCGGATTTTGCGGCGCATCTCCCAGGCCTCGATCCGATCCCCGACCGCGCTGCGCAAACTCATCTCCAACGCCCACCGCCCATACTCGCTCAGATCAGTGAAACGGCCATTCGACGGCGCAGACAACTCAACTACCGGCGCTCCAATTGCATTGGGCAAAAAGCGTTCCGTCCAGGCGTTCAAATAGCGCAGCTTTTGATAGACCTGCGCTGCGCCGCTGGGCGCGGCTAACGGTGTCATCTGCGTCACCTCGTGGGCAGTATACAGGTCGCGACTGGGAAATTCCAGCGCGTTGAGAGAAATGAAATAGTTAGGGCAAAGCTCATCGCCAAAGCGTCGCGCCAGGCGCGTCAGCAGCATCGCCAGGCCGCGGCACAACCACAACCGCCCCGACTCTGTGACCAACAGGAAATCCAGGTCGCGGCCAGGTTCGTTGCGCATGGCCAGCGCGCCGGTCAGCGCCGCCATACGCACATACGGAAGCGACGCCAGCCAACGCCCATAGCGCAGCGCCCGCGGCCACAACTGCGCATTGTGCGCTAGCAGCGTTTCGCGCCGCTCCACCAATTCGCTGCGACCGGCCAGGGTGTAGTACCCCCGGCGCGCCTCCAGCCAACCAGATGGCGCCAGACGCTCATCCAGTGCAGCGCGCACCTCGCCAGGCGAAGCAGCCGCCCCAATTAGGTAACGGTGAATTTCCGTCGCTGTCAGGGGATAATCAAAAACATCGCTGTAAATCACTGCCCGCAGCGCAGCCCGATCAATCTCAAGGACAGGCGTTGCCAGCCGGAAAGATAGTCTGATTTGCGTCTGCTCAAACATGCGCGCCTCCCTCAGCGTCTGCCAACTGATGGCGTCGGCGCACCTCCAGGGTTTGGGCAATCGTCATTCCAGAAGTAAACAGCAAGCCGATGAAAAAAACCGCTGCGTAAACGACGATTAACCAGTTGCCCAGCGAGACCGCTAACCCAATGGTGACAGCGTTCAACCCCGCCAGGGCAAGCTCCAGAAAAACGATCCCATCCAACCGCAGTTGATAGCGGCGGGTGCGCCAGTCATCGCCCCTGCGGGTGACGCCATACTTAGGAGTGCGCTCAAACGCCCCCTTCTGACCGCTGAACGCCTGCCAGGCAGCGCGCGCCGTGTTGACCATCATCCCTGCTCCAGCGGCAGAGACGAACAACACCACCGGCAACAGTCGCCACAGGTTGCGCCCCAACTGCTTCTGCGCTGCCAGGAAGAAAATCGTCGGGGCAAAAGCGGTTAAATTGAAGACGATGGCAATGCCGAACAAAGATATCAACGCCGGATAACGCGCCGAGAGCAAAAGCACCAGCGGATATAACAGGCTCAGGCTGAACAACAGCAGATGAACAAAGTAGCCGGTCAGATGCAGCGTGGCTCCCAGTTTAACGCGCAGCGGAATAGAGGTGTTCCACACTTGCGGAATGTGGCGCAGGGCGCACTCGAAGCTGCCGCGCGCCCAGCGGTTTTGCTGACGGCGGTAGGCGTTGAAGCTGGCGGGCAGCTCCGCAGGAGCGACTACATCCCGCAAATACAAGGCGCGCCAGCCTTTCAAAAATGCCCGATAAGAAAGATCAAGATCCTCTGTCAAGGTGTCCGCCTTCCAGCCGCCAGCGTCCAGGATGGCTTCCCGCCGCCAAACGCCAGCGGTGCCGTTGAAGTTGAACCAATAGCCCCCGCCGCTGCGAGCGTATTGCTCCACCATGAAGTGCGAGTCAATAGACAATGACTGCAAGAAGGTGAGAAAGGAATATTCACGGTTAACGTGCCCCCAACGTGTCTGCACAAAAGCGATGCGCTGCGCGTCAACCCCTGCCTGGGAGGATAAATAAGGCGCTGTGCGGCGTAGAAAATCCTGCGGGGGGATAAAATCAGCGTCAAAGATGGCAATCAATTCGCCGCTCGCCTGCGGCAGGGCTTCAGCCAGCGCACCGGCTTTATATCCCGTGCGCACAGCCCGATGCAGTAAGCGGATGTTCACTCCGCGTTGTCTCTCCCTTTCCACAACCCGCGCCACGATGCGCTCCGTTTCGTCGGTGCTGTCGTCCAACACCTGGATCTCCAGGCGGTCAGGCGGATAATCCAAGCGCGCCGCCGCTCCGATCAACCGTTCAGCGACGTACATTTCGTTATAGACGGGAAGCTGTACAGTCACCCGCGGCCACTCCTTTACTTCTGGAGGCGACTCCTTTAAACGGAGGCGAAAAGAAAGATAGGTCATATACAGAAAATTGACGCCATAGACAAAAAGCAAGCCCACCACAATGAGATAGATGATCGCCACTGGCACCAAGAATAAATCCACCATGGACTACACTCCTCGACTCTCGCGCCCGAAAAAAGCAGCCCATAACCCCCAGGCCATCCACTGCCAGAAACGTCCAGGGGCTAACAGCCAGGGATAATAATCAAACAAACCAACCACGCTGATCGCCAGCAGCACAGAGCACGCCCCCACAAAATAAAAATTAAAATTCAATCGGCGACGCCATATCCAAATCGCCAGCCAGGGCGTGGTCAGCGCCAGAAAATAGAACATCGCCCCGAAGATGCCGGTCTCGGCTGCAGCGTTGAGCAGCGCCAGATGTGGCGGTTGATAGTAGAAGCCGAACTCTGGCCTCGCCATGCGCAATGCTGCTGGAAACGCCCCCAGCCCGACGCCGGTTAAAGCATGGTCGGCAAAGATCTGGTTGGCTACCTGGTTTAACGCGGCGCGTTCTAATAACGAGCTTTTTTCGTATGGCGCTTCCTGAAATGCATTGTTGGTTCCTATGCGCACCCCCAAATACGGCAGGTTGCGCCAGATCAACGGTGTGAGGACGATCACCCCGGCAAGCAGCAGTGCTGCGCCGCCCTGCAAAGCGAGCTTGCGTCGTCGGCGCGCCAATAAAACTGCGCTCAAAGTCAGGCCGGCGATGAAACCCAACCAGGCAGAGCGCGAGAAAGTAAGCAACAACGCTGCCAGCCCCAACACAAACACCCCGCCGACGACCGTCCTTATCACAGATCCTTCCCGCTGCTCCGCCCCTGCCGCGTACCAACTGAGCAAGATCAGCAGCGAAAAGGTCAATAACCCACCCAACAGATTGGGGTGATCGCTCAAACCGTAGGCGCGTAGCGAGCGCACGCCTTCCGCCCAAACGATGCTCACCCCGCCCCAGGCTGGGTCGAGTTCGTACTCACCCAATCGCTGCAAGCCCAGGTCGGCCTGCGCCAGCCATTGGGCGACGCCCACCGCTGCCTGGACAAACACGCTTCCCGCCAGCGCCCAGATCAAAGGGCGCAGGTCTTCAATTTCGTTGACGATATACAGATACAAACCGGTGTATAACGCCATACGCACCAGGTGATAGAAAGATAGCTGCGGCTGCACTGATAAGAGCGCACTGAGCGCCCCGGTCAATAACAGACCACCCAATGGCAACGACAAGAACAAGGGCCCCAACCAGACACGCCGTGGTTTAAGCGCCAGGCTGAATAACCATAACGCCAGGGTAAGTGATAAGAACAAATCCCCCAAAAACAACAGACCATTGGTGTAATCGGCGTACACGGGCGGCAGAGGCTGTTCAAACAAAGTCCAGCGATAACGAAAGGGCGTAAAAAACACCGCTATCGCTAAACTAAAGCGCGCCAGCCAGCGCACAGACACAATACGTAACAGCCGCTCGCTAACAAACTGGGCGGGCATATCCAACGCCGCCTGGCGAAACGGCGCCCATTTCCATTTCAGCATTGACCATCTTCTCCGATCAATCATCTTTTTGTAATACCTGATGCAATTTGAGCCGGTGAATACTATACGGCTGATGTCGCATTATATAACCATTGGGGTAAATTTTGTCTATTTTTTCAAATTGGTCAATACGTCAGATGTTCGATGTCCTCTGACTTTAGCATTTTATAGTACGCAATTTCGATCCGATTGGTTTTATTTATTGATAGAACAATTAATTACGTGAGGAGTATGTCTAAAGCTTTCAGTGCGGTTTACGAAAACGCATGGAAATATACCAAAGTTAGAGACGCGCGAAAATACCTTCGGCTCGCTGCTATCCATGCTTTTTCAGCAACGGTATGCGTTGACCAATGGCTCTAATACGCGAATACCCACGCGCTTCACAACCAATTTTCGGTTGGGGGTAATTTTTACCCAGTTATTAATTCACTCTTTACAACAAATACACCCCAGCCGCATATTCTGGCCAGGGGTATTTGGGTGTGCGTCAGTTAGGGCGATTTAAGACCCATCTTGATGAGTCCGCCCGGGCGGATAAAAAACCGTCAGCGACGCAGTCCTCCACGGCGAAAGAGATTGACAACAAATAACAGGAGAATGGCGCCTGCCAGCGTCACCAGCATCGTAGGAAGGGTGATCGCATCGTTGATTGTCCCAACGCCAAATATGGGGGAAAGGAACCAGCCTGCCACAAATGCGCCAACAATGCCTACTACAATATCAAGTATTAAGCCCTGTTGCGAATTTGTCCGCATAATTCTACTGGCGATATACCCAACGATCGCGCCAGCAACAAGATATATGATGAGGTTCATTTGTACTCTCCTTATCGAATGGTTGAAGTTAGACCGACAAAACCCACGCTTGCAAGATTATTCCTGTTTCTCGCCAGAGCAGGGTCCACAAGGCAGCCAGGTTCAAAGCCCAGCTCTCAGCCCGCCGAGGAAACATAGCCCACGCAGGCATTATGATGGTCTGGTTGCATCTTTCAATTCCTTGACTCGCCGGTTAAATTCTTCTTCAGCATGCTCGCGTGTATAGCCATACTTCTGTTGTAGCAGGCCAACGATTTGATCAGCGTTACCGCCTGCCTGTTCCAGCTCGTCATCGGTGAGTTTACCCCACCATTCTTTAACCAAACCGCGCATTTCTTTCCACTTACCCTTTAAGATATCTTGATTCATACGTGATCCTCCAAAATCTCTAGAAGTTATATACTGGCTTCCAGTCCTCGCCAGCCAATAAATATATTGGGGAAAGAATAAAGAGGGCTAGCCAGAAGGGCTAATGCTAGCCATCTTACGAGCTTCTTGTTTCATCCGGCGAATGTGAGTGCGCTGCCCTTTGGGCAATCGTTTCTTTTTCCCTTCGCCTATCTTGCTCATTGTTTTTGTCATTGCGTCAATCAACTCCTAACTCGACCGAAGTTATTCGTGGGTATGATCCAGTGGTGTTGCGGTGACCTGCACGCGGATAAGTTAATCAGGTTGCGAGACTTATGTAAACCGTCTGGCTGCGCCAACTATATCCCGCCCGGCATTTTGCTCCATCCACTTTATACTCAGTCATCACAATCGCCTGCCCCCCATTCTCCTCGCCAATTCGTTCCACAAAAATGCTCTTCTGATCAGCAATTTGTGTGATCTTAATTTCATTTTGCTCTACGCCACCCTCCCGGATGTACAGCTCTACGATCTCTAACATCTGTTTTTCGTTCATGAGATTTTCGCCTCGTTTGTTATCCTCTACGAAAAGGGGATTAATGGCATATCAGCCGATACTGTAAAAATCGAATTCCACAGTTTCATTCATCACGAATACTTGCCACTGCGTTTCGCAAGCCCTTCACCACTTGTTCAGATGTCTCGCCTTTACTGATAAACGCATCCGCTCCGGCCGATATCGCTGCCTGTTCGCGGGCATCCAAATGGCTGATGAGGACAATGACTACCGCCGCCGGACAAGTTTCTCGAAGTTGCATCAGGCTGACACCTGATTGCTGGGCGACCAGCCCCCAATCTACCAAAATCATGTCCGGGCGAGTAGCATGGGCATAGGCTAACGCAGTCAGCCAGTCGCTGGCTTCGCCAACAATCTTCAGGTTCAAATCTATCAGCGCCAGACGCAGGGCTGAGCGTTCATCGGGATGAGCGTCAGCTAAATAGACACGTTTCATACCTTCATTCTATATCAAACACTCCCCGGCCGCATCCGACAGATGGGGAGTGTTTTTCTCCGCCAGTTGGGGGATTAATCAGGAAAAGTCTTTCAGGTAATCAGCCCACTGCGTAAAGCCAGCGCCACAGCTTCTGATCGGCTGGAAGCGCCAAGTTTAGAGAGGATGTGGCTGACGTGGGACTTGATCGTGGATGGGCTGACCACCAGCCTTTTGGCGATCTGGGTGTTGTTCAAACCTTCAACCATTAGAGCCAGCACAACTCGCTCTCGTTCTGTTAGATACCGTTCCGGCGCGGGCGGTTGATTAGCGGCATTTACAAGCGCCTGGACAGCCTCAGGCGCGAGAGTGGCACGCCCCGAGTGCGCCGCGCGGATTGCTCGAGCTAATTCATCTGCTGAAACATCTTTGAGCAAGTAACCGATTGCCCCGGCCTGGAGCGCGCTCTGAACCACATCTTGCTCTTTAAAACTGGTCAGGGCAACGACCTGCACCTGAGGAAACTGCTGGCGGATGAGGCGCGTGGCAGTTGCCCCATCCATATCCGGCATCATCAGATCCATGAGGATGACGTCGGGCAGGAACTGGCCGCAGAGCTGGATGGCAGCCTCGCCGCTTTCAGCCTCGCCCACCAATTCCAGGTCGTCAAAGACCTTCAAGAAGGTTGCCAACCCCCGACGCACCATCGCATGGTCGTCAACCAACATCACTCGAATTGGTTCGGAAGGGCTCATGGTTAACCGTCCTTCTTATGGAGACTTTTCCCAGCGAACAACAATTTCGGTGCCGTGTCCTGGTTGGCTAACAATGGATAGATTTGCGCCTACGGCAGCCGCGCGCTCATGCATCATGCTCAATCCATAATGGCCGGGGGGCGTCTGCTCGAGGTCAAAGCCGTGGCCGTCATCTCGAATACGTAGTTCAACCGCTTTTGCCTCATATTGTAGATGGATGTCCACTCGGCTGGCTCCAGCATGTTTGGCAATATTGTTCAACCCTTCCTGGCACAAACGGTAGAACGCCACCTGCACCTCGGCGGGCAAATCCCTTTCCCCCTCTACAGTCACATAGACCGGAATGTTGACCCGACCGGTCAGCGCATTTCCCAACAGGCGCAGCAGATCGCCCAGTTTTGCATCCGTCAGGGTCGAGGGTCGGAGTTCAGCCAAAAGCAAACGCATATCTGCCTGCGCGCCGCGGGTTAATCGGCGCAAATCTTCCAGAGATCGCCGCCCCTCCTCCGGGTCTCGTTCCCACAGACGCGGCAGAACTTCAGCGATCAGACCAGCGGAGAAGAGGGACTGGTTGACAGCGTCATGCAGATTTCGCGCCAGGCGCTGCCGTTCTTGCAGAGCGGCAAGCGTTTGAGCATTTTCGTAAAGTTCGGCATTGACCATTGTAATCGCCGCCTGGTTAGCCACGGTTAGGGCCAGGTCAGCATGGTGGGCAGTAAAATAATTGTGGTCGGCGTGCGCCACCCCGATTGCCCCAATCATACGCCCCTTGATGGACAAAGGCACCCACATCCAGGACCGCGCCCCCTCCAGAAGCAAAGCCGCTTGTTCATCCAGGAGCGAGCGGAGAAATCGCGCCGGCGCGTCAGCGCTATGCACATCAGCGATCCGAATAGATTGTCGCTCGTCGAACAGCATTGTTAGAACCTCTGGGCTTTGCAACCGGATTTGGAATGGCATAGCCTGCTCCAAAGCTTGTGGTCCGCGCACAGCCAGAGCAACCAGAGTAGAGTCAACCAATTTAAAAAGTCCGCCTTGCGTATATTCGATAATCACCCGCAGTTGGTCGAGAATCAGGCCTGGTTGCAGTTCGAGAGCGGAGGCCAGCGTTTGGGAGATCTCCAATAAGATGGACTGTTCACGGTTGTGCGCTTCTACCCGCTGTTGAAGCAACTGCTCCGTATGGACTCGCTGACTGACATCACGAACAACATTCAAGAGATATGAGCGGCCTCGATCCATATATACACTCCCACTCAGCTCTACATAGAAACTTGAGCCGTTCCGGCGTATATGGACTTGTTGCGCTATACACGCGCCCTGAGACTGAACCGCCTGGACATATTCAGTGAACTGGCGAAAACTGTCAGGGTGGATGAAGTCGGACAGGTGTAGACCAATGAACTCTTCACGGACATAGCCGTACATTGCGCAGGCCGCAGGATTGGCATCCATCACCCGGCCAGTTTCCAAATCCTGAACCATCAAGCCATCGCTGGCGTTTTTGAAAATGTTCCCATAACGCTGTTCACTTTCTACAGATAGAGATGAGCGGCTTTCGTGGCTGGTTTGCAGCGCGGTCAGCGCAGATTGTAGATGTTCCAGCAAAGCCCGTTCTGGTGAGCCACTCGGCCAACGATTAAAAGGTATAGCTGGAGGCGCACCCTTGCTCTGAGCTGTCTGCTCGAGCAAGGTGAACAACAACGCATAGAAATCGTCCGAAGGAGACATGAATATAGTGTACCCTATACTTCAAGGATTGGGCGTTGATGTGTGAAGAGGCAACCAAACGTGTACAGTGAGGCTTTACTTCTGTATCACTCCCGGCTTGCCCACTGCCAAAGCCTCCAGGCGCGCCATACCATCCCAGATTGGCCGTTCGATGATCTCCACTGTTACAGCTTCAGCGCCGGCGGCGCGCGCCTCGCTTTCCACAAATTCAGCCAGCGTTTGGCGCGCATGCGCTAAGGCATCCTCGTAACGGGTAAAACACCGCTGGGTGTTCGCCGCCCGGCTAAAATAACCAACCAGCCCAACCCCTTCCACGCGCGGCAAAACCTCCGCTTGTGCCCGAAAAGCCACCCCGCTCACCGCTGCGCCCACCGCATTCGCCACCTCATAATGATCGGGTAATATCAATTCTGTCCCCAGCGCCTGGGCTACCCGTTGGAGGAAAGCCTGCGCCGGTGCGCCGATGCCCACCAGCGGCATTTTCAAGAACACCTTACATCCCAGGAAGGGGTCGGAGGGCAAGATGCTCTCGGTTATCAGCCAGCGATCCAGATGACCATCGCGGTGTATGACGCCGGCGGTTTCTTCCTGCGAGAGCGACTTATGGCTAAGAAACTGAACAATCTCTGCGATGATACGCTGAGTCAACAGGGCGCGCACGCGGCGGACGAATTCTTCTGGCGATTCATTCCAAATGCGGGCTGCGGCATTCACCCAGGCTAGCGCGCTTTCAACATCCCAAGCGGTGAATTCCCCGCTGACGTGAAGCAGATCAGTAGGCGTCAACGCAGCGCGCTCGATGATCTCTCGCTCCAACAATTCTCGGCGCACGAACGGCGGGATGGATCCGACCTGTTTGCGCAGATCAGCATAGCGTTGCGGCCCTTGTCGCAATAATTCAATCAACTGTTCGCCCAGAGAATTTTCCAATGAGCGGTTTGGCTCGCGCCGCAATAACCAATATTCCAGATTCTCAGAATACAATACGTTCGGCTGCGACCGCAGTGTTCGCAGCAGATCTTCCCTGACTCCTGTATCTTGGGCGCACAGATACGAGATGGGTAGCGCTCGCTCCGGCCCTATCTGTAAACGACGCCAATGATCAAAGGTGATACAGCTATCCCCGCCCAGCCCAAACGAACGCGCCCGAATGGTGCGGATGCAAGTCTGGAAGGAACCCACTGTCGCCGCTCGTTCCAGGCTTTGCACTTGTCCATTTTCGATGATCGCCAAATCAGTGGTCGTGCCGCCAACGTCCACCACCAGAGCGCGCTGAACATCCGCTAAATAGCGCGCCCCAACCGCGCTGGTAGCCGGCCCTGAATGAACAATCTCCAACGGGCGTTGGCGTGCAAATTCAGCGCGCGCTAGTGAACCATCGCCGCGCACGATCATCACCGGACAATGCAAGCCATGTTCGCTCATCATCTTCTCAACTGCGGACAGGAACTCCTGCGTATTGCCCAGCAGCGAAGCGTTCAACGCCGCGGTGGTAGCCCGCCAAATCGAGTTCAATTCGCTGGACAGATGGTGCGCCTGCACCACCGGCAATTGGCTATGGCTGGCCAGTAACTCAGCAGCGCGTTGTTCGTGACTGGCGTCCACCGGTCCGCTGTAAGCGCTCACTGCAAAAGCCTCCGCCCGGCCCTGAGCCTGTTCAGCAGCCAGCAGTAGAGTTGCTTCATCCAGCGGCTGGCGTTCAACGCCGTCCAGCCCATGCAGCCCGCCGATGAAATAATGCTCCAACGCACCAAATTGCTTGTCAAAGCCAAAGCGCCGCACCAGATCGGGGTCATATCCCAATAACATCAACGCCACTGGACGCCGCTTGCCCTCTACGATGGCGTTGGTTGCCAGAGTGGTAGAAAGCGATACCATAGCCACGCGCTCAGGATCGGGAGGAACGATTTGCGCCAGCGCCTCGCCGATGCAAAGCTTCAAATCATGGTGTGTGGTGCGTACCTTCACCTTTTTAACCACCCGATGAGTAGAGCGCTCAAGAAGAACCGCGTCGGTGAATGTACCACCCGTGTCAATGCCAATCGAAAACTGTGTTAAAGTTGGTTGATCCATGGCGATAATTTTACCCCGCCCATCAAAGATTCCCGCCTCACAGATTGTTAATTGACGGGAGAATCACAACGCCAACGGACAAAATCCGACGGCTACTTTTATCAAGCCCGCAAAGCGGGCTTCCTTCCGTGCGCGGCGTCGGTTTCCAACCGATCCTAGACTTGACTCTCGAATCAGCCATGTTATAATTTAGATGTATTGACATCTATATATCTATGAATTCCATAGACAAAGTCAAATCGCTCTTCAAGATTGATCATTCCAGCAAGTTGCCTCTTTACAGCCAGATCGAGCGCAATTTGAAGGATTTGATCACCCGCGGCGACCTGACCGACGGCCAGATGATCCCCTCTGAATGGGAACTGGCTGCCTTATACGGCGTCAGTCGCTTGACCGCGCGGCGCGCGATTGATGAATTGGTGCGCCAGAATTGGCTCTACAGGCGGCATGGAGTGGGCACATTCGTTAAACAACCCTTCCGCGCCACAATTGCCGCCAGCAAGTTAAGTTTTACCGAACAAATGAAAGCCATTGGACGCCGTCCAAGCAGCCGGGTGTTGAGTTGTCGCCTCATTCCTGCTCCGCCGATTATCGCTCAGCGCCTTCAGATCGCCGAAGGGGAGCCGTTGGTTGAAATCGCCCGCCTGCGTTTGGCCGATGAAACCCCTATTTTGTACGAAATCGCTCGTCTCCCCAGTCGTAAATTCCCATCTTTAGAAATGCACACCTGGGGCGCAGAGGATTCGCTTTATCGGCTGCTCCATGAACGTTACGGGGTAATTGTAACCGGCCTGGATCACACCATCAAGCCCGTTCTGTTGTCGCCCAAAGAGGCAGCTTACTTCAAGACTGAGCCAGGGCTGCCTGCTCTGGTAAGCGAGATCATAGCTTTTGCTCAAGATGGGGCACCCGTGGAGTATTCCTGGTCGGTATCCAACGGCGATAAAGGCGAGTTCTATTTTCGCTTTCGCCAGGTAGAAACAGGCGCTTCGTGATTTTCGCTTGCAGAAAGGAGAAACTATTGCCGATTAATGATGCTTTGTGGTCATATACATATCCTATTTTCGATCCTGAGGAGAGAGAAAAATGAAGAACTTGAAAACTCCATTTGCTTTGACAATCGTATTGGCTCTACTGGCTGGAGCATTGGGTTGTCAGCCTGCCCAGCAAGCTGGCCCAGCGACCATCCGCGTGTTGACTATGGAACAGGCTGGTCCTACGGTTGAAGAAATGAACGCCATCGTGGAAGAGTTCAACAAAGCCAACCCCAATATCAAGGTGGAGATCGAATACGTCTCCTACGATGCCCTGCACGATAAAATCACCACGGCGATGGCCTCCACACCGCCAGCCTATGATGTTTTCCTCGTTGATGACATCTGGTACGCAGAATTCGCGAAAGCGGGCTACATCCTGGATGTAACCGACCGCATCACAAAGGACATGCGCGACAAAATCTTTACCGCCTCCTGGGACATTACCACAGTAGGCGGCAAAGTGTATGGTATGCCCTGGTTGCTCGACGAGAAATATTTCTACTATAATGAAGAGCTGCTGAGTCAGGCTGGTTTCTCCGCCCCGCCCAAGACCTGGGAAGAGTTGGTTGACCAGGCGAAAGTCATCAAGGAAAAGGGCATCGTCGAATATCCAATCGTTTGGTCTTGGGGTCAATACGAGGCCGCCATTTGCGATTGGGTGACTCTACTGTATGGCAACGGCGGTCGCCTGGTGGATGACAGCGGCAAGCCGGTTTTTAACGACGAAACCGGCGTGAAAACTCTTACCTGGATGTTGCAGACCATAGATGAAGGCATCACCAACCCGGCTTCAGTCTCCTACGTTGAGGAAGACGTACGCAACGTTTTCTCTCAGGGCAAAGCTGTTTTTGCCACCAACTGGGTTTATATGTACGACTTGGTGAACTTTAACGCTGAGCAATCCCAGGTGACCGGTAAGATCAAGATGTCCCTTATGCCCGCTTTTGCGAACAGCGGCGTGCAAAGCGCCACCATCAACGGTTCGATGGGCTTTTCGGTGGCTGCCACTTCTCCCAATAAAGACGCCGCCTGGAAATACATCGAATTCCTCACCTCAGAGGACGTCCAGAACCGCTATTCGGCGCACTTGCTGCCCATCTGGCAAACCTCCTACCAGGGCGAGAGCTTGAACAAACTGATGGGCTATACACCCGCCAACGCTACCACGGTGCCCATGTTCAATGAGCAGTTCCCCTTTGCCCATGTCCGCCCCAAGGTGGCATATTATCCAGAAGCCTCTAAGGCTTTACAATTAGCCCTGCAATTGGCGCTCACCAAACAGAAAACCCCGCAGCAGGCGCTGGATGAAGCCGCTGCCAAATGGGTTGAGCTGGCGAAATAAGGTTTTATTTGGCTCGCAGATGGGGGTCCCTGAAGAGCTTCTTGGGGACCCTCATCTCATAACGGAGCGTGAATGGTTCGGAAACTGACCCTCCGTCAACATGACGCATTAATCGGCTTTTTTTTGATCCTCCCCAGCCTGATTATTATCCTGGGGATCTCATTGCAGCCGATTTTATCCACCCTGTATTTCAGCCTGTTCGAAGCCAGCCGCGGCATCAATGCTCCACAAACCTTCATCGGGTTAGGCAATTACGTTACTCTTCTCACCGATGCGGTCTTCTGGGCTGCCATTGGGCGCACTTTATATTTCACGCTCGTTTCCGTCGGCCTCGAACTTGTCTTAGGTCTGGCAATTGCTCAGCTCATCCACACCCGGCCTCCTGGCTGGCGCTTTCTGCGCACCAGCCTGATCATACCTTGGGCTGTACCCACGATTGTCAATGGCACCATGTGGCGCTGGATCTATAACGCGGATTATGGCGCTCTGAACGGTTTACTACTGCAACTAGGTCTTATCAATAAATATATTCCCTGGCTCACCAAGCCCGAATTGGCTATGAACCTGGTCATCCTGGCCGACATCTGGCATAGCGTACCCTTCATCGCCTTGATTTTACAAGCAGCCCTCGCCACGCTACCTGCCGACCTGGAAGAAGCGGCCGCCGTGGATGGCGCCAATGCATTGCAGCGTTTCCTGCTGATCCGCCTGCCATTGTTGCGGCCGGCCATTCTGGTTGCCCTGGTCATCCGCACGGTGGAAGCTTTCCGCGTCTTCGACATCATTTATGTCATCACCAATGGCGGCCCAGCTTTCAGCACAGTAACAATATCCTATTTGACCTACCTGGAAACTTTCAGTTTTGGTCACATCGGGCGCGGCTCGGCGCTCTCTTTTCTGATTTCACTTTTTACCCTTGTCATGGCTTTTGTTTACATTCGTATCTTATACCGACCGGAGGAGAAGCTATGAACAAGGTGTTGCGCACACTGATCCTTGTAATGCTGGTCGCGCTGGTTTTATTGTTTATCTATCTTCCGGTCGCCTGGTTGGTGATTTCCAGCATCTCCACCCGCGCCGAATTGCTTTCGACTCCCATCCATTGGATTCCACAACAACCCACCCTCCAGAATTACCTCAATATCTTCTTCCCATCCCAGGGCGTCTCTGAGGTCGCCCGCACCTTCCGCATCACATTGTGGAATTCATTTGTCGTTGCGTCTTCTGTCACTGCGATTACCCTGGTCGTCGGGTCATTGGCTGCCTATGCCCTGATACGTCTGCGGTTGCCGTTTAGCCAGACGATGTTGATTGGCATTATGGGTACACGCATGATCCCAGAAATTTCGCTGGTCATACCGCTGTACATCTTCGCCTCACGCCTCCGCCTCCTCAACACCCCTACGATCCTGATTATTACCTATCTAAGTTTCGCCCTGCCCTTTGCCATCTGGTTGATGGCCGCCTTCTTTGACACCATTCCCATCGAACTGGAAGACGCCGCTCGCGTGGATGGCTGCAGCCGTCTGCAGACCCTGGCGCGCATTATCCTGCCCATCTCCGCTCCGGGGCTGGTATCCACAGGTCTGTTTGTCTTTCTCACCGCCTGGGACGAGTTCTTCTTCGCCCTTATCTTCACCAGCACCGTTGCCGCCAAGACCGTACCGGTGGCGATCGCCGAGTTCACCGGCCGTTATGTGGTAGATGTCGGCAGCATGATGACCGGCGGCGTGCTGGCAGCCATTCCCCCAGTGCTCTTTTCATTGATCTTCCAACGTTACATCGTTAGCGGCCTGACCGCAGGAGCAGTGAAAGGTTGAGCAGCGAGATCGTCATCGGCATTGATCTGGGTGGCACTCATGTCCGCGCTGGCGCATTCACTTCGAATGGCGAGATGTTGGCAGTGCAAGAAACGCCCATCGAAGCTGCCCGCGGGCCAGAGCCTGGACTGCGGCGCATCCAAAACTTGATCGAAGCGATCTGGAACGCGTCAGGGGCGAAGATGCTTCTCGGCATCGGCGTTGGCTCCACCGGGCCAATTGATCCAATACACGGCATGATCAACAACCCCTTTACCCTGCCCGGTTGGGAAAACGTCCCAATTTCTGCCTGGCTGCGCAACGCCTTTGACGTCCCCGTCGCCCTGGAAAATGACGCCGATGTGGCTGCGCTGGGCGAATACTGGCGCGGAGCCGGTCAATCTATCCAACGCTTATACGCTGTGACAGTTGGCACCGGCGTTGGGACCGCCCTGATCCTCGATGGGCAAATATATCGCGGCATGGATGGCTTGCATCCCGAAGGCGGTCATGTGATATTAGATCCATCTGGCCCGCCCTGTTATTGCGGCGCACATGGTTGTTGGGAGAGCCTGTGCGCCGGGCCAGCCATTGCCCGTCAGGCGCGGCAGGCGGATCTACATCATTCAATCTTGTTGGAAATGGCCGGCGGCGATGTCGAGAAGATTGACGCTCGACTGGTCGCTGAGGCCGCTCGCCTCGGCGATCCACCCGCTTGCGCCATCATAGACAAAACTGCCCATTATTTCAGCCTGGGGATCATCAATGTCATCCACTCCATAACGCCAGAGATGATTGTGCTTGGCGGCGGTGTAATGAAAAGCGCAGATTTGTTTCTGCCCCATTTAAGCAAGGCGATCGCCGCCCATTCTATAATGATCCCTGCCCATCGCGTGCGCATCGCGCCGGCGCAGCTTGGCAATTATGCCGGTCTATACGGCGCTGCCTACACCATCTGGTCAACGATAAAATGAATTTGGAAACCAACCCCTATGTACAAGATATTTTGAGCCAGGCGGACGCACTGCAAAACGCCCTAGCGCGCTTCGACATGACTCCGCTCAAACCCATCACCTCTATCGTACGACGAGGCGGCTTCGACCGCATCGTGCTGACCGGTATGGGGGCTTCTTTCTATGCCGCCTATCCAATCTGGCTGCGCTTGGTTCAAGCCGGGCTGCCTGCCTATTGGCTCGATGCTTCGGAACTCATACATCACGCTCGCCCTCTGCTCACTGGCAAGACGCTGCTCTGGGTCTTCTCTCAATCCGGTCGCAGCGCCGAGATCATCGCCTTGTTGGAGCAATATGAACAAGACAGCATGACATTGCTGGCGACTGTGAACGATCTGAGTAGCCCCCTGGCCCGAACCGCTGGCGACTTTGTGATCCCGCTCTGGGCGCAGCCCGAGCAAAGCGTTTCTACCCGTACCTATCTGAACACCCTGGCGCTCAGTCAACTGGCAGCCCTGGTTTTAACTGACGATGATGCGCGAATCGGCATTCAGCAATTACAGGCAACCGCTGCCGCCATCTTTGAATATCTTGCCGATTGGAAAAAACATTTACAGGAAATACGCTCTCAGATAAAGCTCACCCGCAACCTGGTTTTACTCGGCCGCGGTTATTCGCTTGCCGCAGTATACACGGGTGCGCTGATCCTGGGCGAAGCCGCCAAGGTCGGCGCAATCGGCTTACAAGCTGGCGAGTTTCGACATGGCCCGCTGGAACTGGCCGGCCCAGAATTAACTGCTCTGCTCTTCGCCGGACCACTGGAAACACAACCCTTGATGGCGCGTCTCCATTATGATCTGCTTCAAATCGGCGCACGCTCGATCTGGGTTGCTCCACTTAACAGCCCGTCCCTAAAGCCACAGATCCCAATGCCAGATGTAACCGGCATTGGCGCACCTCTGGCTGAAATTCTGCCCATTCAACTGCTCACTCTTCATCTGGCTGCTGAGCTCGGCGTTGAAGCGGGCAAATTCTTGCACATTGGCAAAGTCACTCTAAGCGAATGAAGCTGGGTATTGGAAATAACCTCTAGGAGTCAACCGCATGAAATTTGGCTTTGTACAACCCTATGGAGACGCGCGCCTATCCGCTGAACTGGCCGCGCTGGCCGAACGGTCTGGTTGGGATGGTTTTTTCGTTTGGGAGCCGGTGTGGGGTTTCGACGCCTGGATATGTCTGAGCGCTGCAGCTATGGTCACCGAACGCATCCGCCTGGGTACAATGATCACGCCGCTCTCACGCATGAGGCCATGGAAATTGGCATCCGAAACGATCACGCTGGATCATCTATCTGGTGGTCGGGTTATTCTATCCGTCGGTTTAGGCGCGGTAGATACCGGCTTTAGCGCATTTGGCGAGGTGGTTGATCGTAAACAACGTGCTGAACTGCTGGATGAGGGGCTGGAGATCCTCACTGGACTGTGGCGTGGACAGCCTTTTCGCTTTGACGGCAAGCATTATCATGTCACTGAAACCGACTTCATGCCCCCGCCCCCACCCCTGCAACAGCCGCGCATCCCGATATGGGTGGTTGGCGCCTGGCCAAGACAGAAATCAATGGCACGTGCCTTACGCTATGATGGCATCTTGCCCTCGGCAATCCAGGAATCAGATGGAAAGCGCCAGGCGCGACAGGCCAACCCGCAAGAAGTGGCCCAAATTGCGGCTTACATTCAAGCCAACCGCTCATCTGATGCGCCTTTTGATATTGTCGTAGAAGGTGTTACACCCGGCGATAAGCCGCAAAAAGCTCGCGCTATCGTGGCTGAATGGGCGCAGGTTGGCGCTACCTGGTGGATCGAAGCTCTATGGAACTTGCCAAACGATACAGACGGATTAATGGCTATACGAAAAAGAATTGAACAGGGACCGCCAGCCGTGTAAAGGAAATTATCCGGGACCGATCCGTTTGCCAAGCAGCCAGGTTTGCATATAATTAGAGCGACGCAGCAAGTCTAGCGCCAGAAAAAGCCAATATATTTTCTTCCTCGAGGTGAACATGTCCACTCGCTCTGAACGCGCCCAACGGCGCGCCAACCGCCTGCGCAATCAGCGCATTGCCATCCTTGTCATCATCCTCCTGCTCCTGGCAGGCGGCGCTTATCTGGTCTGGTCAGCCGCCTCGGACAATTCGGCTGGCAACCTACCCAATCTGAGCGGTATGACCACCACCGCCAGCGGTCTGCAATATAAAGACACACAGATAGGCAGCGGCGCTGAGGCAACTCCCGGCAAGATGGTCAGCGTTCATTACACTGGCTGGTTGCAAAATGGCGTTAAATTCGACTCATCCCTGGATCGAGGTCAGCCATTTACCCTTAGTGTGGGCGTCGGTCAGGTCATTCCCGGTTGGGATGAAGGTCTAGTGGGTATGAAAGTGGGCGGTAAACGCCTGCTCGTCATCCCGCCTGAACTGGGCTACGGCGCGGCTGGTTCGCCGCCGGTCATTCCGCCCAACGCGACCTTGATCTTTGAAGTGGAATTGCTGGAAGTAAAGTAAAGCCCCTATTCTTACTGTCCGCCGCCCATTTTACAGGCGGCGGACAGCCTCCGACCTTACCAGGTTACAAACCCAACGGCTCGCCCATCTTCTCGCGCAATACCTGCCCAAGCCGCGCTATTCCCTCGCGAATTTGCTCTGGCGTGGCGTTGGAAAAATTGATGCGCATGGTGTTATGCCCACCTCCGCCAGGGTAGAAAGGAGCCCCTGGGACAAAAGCTACCTTGCGCTCAATGGCCACGCGCAGAACGTCCGAAGAGTTCATATTCTCCGGTAACATGCCCCATAAGAAGAGCCCGCCTTGCGGGTGCGTCCATTCCACCCCCGGTGGAAAATAACGATCCATTGCCGCCAACATAATATTCCGCCGCTCGCCATAAACCTTGCGGATCAGCTTGATATGCTGATCCAAAAAACCACCACGCGAGATCTCATGCGCCACAATTTGATTAAACGTCGAAGTATGCAAGTCGGCCCCTTGCTTGGCCTGCACCAGCTTGTGAATTACCACAGGCGGCGCGATCACCCATGCCAGGCGGATACCCGGCGAGAGGATTTTCGAGAAAGTGCTCAAATAAATTACGTTGCCGTAATAACAGCCCTCGCCATTGCCGCGATACTGGCCGTCTAACACCACAACTGGCGGGATATGCTCGCCCTCGTACCGCAATTGCCCGTAAGGGTCATCCTCCACAATCGGCACGCCGTAGCGATCAGCCAGTTCGATCAGCCGCTGCCGTCGTTCCAGCGAAAGCGTCACGCCAGTGGGGTTTTGGAAATTGGGCAATACGTAAATAAACTTCGGCCCGCTGCGCAGAGCTTCCTCTAACGCCTCGGTCACCATGCCGTACTCGTCCATCGGCACAGTCACATATTCAGCTCCGTAAGCGCTCCAGGCTTGCAACGCGCCAAGATAGGTGGGCGATTCGACCAGAATGCGATCACCCGGGTTGATCAGAATCTTTCCTAACAGGTCCAGCGCTTGCTGTGAACCAGAGGTGATCAAAACGTTTTCGGGAGTGACATTGATCCCATAACGCGCCGAATGTCGCACGATCAGCTCTCGCAATGGCTTGTAACCTTCGGTTGTGCCATATTGCAACGCCTGCGCGCCATTTTCAACCAGTACACGGTCGCAAGCCTCGCGAAAGGCGTCAATCGGGAAG
>Ga0226835_1000523_pt1 | contig 40126 bp, 36 predicted proteins | sample LAC_MetaG_1_FD_163627 | JGI IMG/M metagenome (GOLD analysis project Ga0226835, IMG submission 163627) | Anaerobic ammonium oxidizing microbial communities from anammox membrane bioreactor (MBR) in UC Berkley, California, United States -... | ecosystem: Engineered > Bioreactor > Anaerobic >...
TCAATATGCAAATCTGCCTGTAAATGATTTTAATTTGTATCAGAACTATCCCAACCCATTTAATCCATCCACTAATATTATGTTTTCGATTGCTTCGCAGCAATTTGTATCATTAAAAGTATATGATATGCTCGGCAATGAAGTAAAAGTATTACTTGATGAAGAAATGAGTGCCGGAAGTTATATAATAAATTTTGATGGAAGTGAACTTGCATCAGGTGTTTATTTATATAAACTAATAGCAGGGAACAGGACTGATACTAAAAAAATGCTGCTGATGAAATAAGCCGCTCATATAACACTTTAATAATGCAAATTGGTGATATTTTAAATTCCCTAAGAAGGTTCATTAGTACATCTCAAGCCAAACTTAAATGAACATTATACAACTAAGTTGGCGATTCTTACGAAGTCGTGTAATGTTTCTTCTCATTTAAACTTAGTATCTTTTCTTTTTCATTAATACACCAAAATCAAAACCGTTTGGAAGCAATGAATAATATTGAGGAACTATTAATAGTTTTTATCAGGAAGGAGCTTGTGATTTCTACAAATGGTAGTTTCTCAAAAATGTATCGGCTGTGTCCATACAAAAATCAATATAAGCTCCATACATCAAAGTTGTTCTAAAATGTTCTTAGCAAAAAATAACAAGTCATCTTATTATCAAATCGTTTATTTCGTTGATGGTAAAAGAACAACTCATTCCACCAAAAAGACGAACGAACAAGAAGCGGTTCAATATCTCGAAGAATTCAAAAAAAACTTAGCTAATCCTTCGGGTGCAATAACTCAAAAAACTTTTTCTAAAAATACTTTTACTCTTTCAAAATTCAAAGAAGAATTTCTTGAATATATAAAACCTGTTAGAGCAAAAAAGTATGTTGATTCAAACTCTTATTCTTTCAATTACTTAATTGAATATGCTGGTGATCTTCCATTAAATAAAATTAAAATCAGCACGGTTGATAAATTTATCCATTCTACATTTACCCGCGTTCAAAGAGGCGCTCATCATTATTACCGCACACTTAAAGCTGCATTAAACAAAGCTGTTGAATGGAAGTTTCCAGTGCTGTCCAAAATAAATTAGAAAAAGAGAAAAAGGTTTCTTAATAATTTTTTTTGGACAGATTATAAAATAACTTCCCAAATATCCCCCTCTTAGAATAAATTTTCTTGTCTTAGTTTCATAGAAAGATCCTCTGGCGGCTTAAAAGGATTATCAAGCCATTCAGTTAATAAAATCTTTACAAACAAATTCATTCTTAGAAAAGCAATTAAATTTGATAAACTCCACCCATATTTGGATATCTCTTTTAGATATTTCAACAGCAGCAAAGTTATCAATGCTGTCCAAATCTGTATCCACATCGCATTTTCAGTTGTTCCTAAAAAAGATTTGATTTTTAAGTGTTGTTTAAGCTCTTTGAAGAATGTTTCTATCGACCATCGCTGTTTATATAGCTCTGATATTGTTTGTGCTGTCCAAGAAAAATTGTTTGTTATTATCTCCACATCTGCTTTTTCTGTTTCGGAATATACTACCACTCGTCTTAAGCACTCAGGATAATGGTCTTTGGTATCCACACCGGTTAACCTGATTTTTTCATCCTTAAGTATATGCTCATCTTTTCCTTCCGGCAAAGGAAATTCTTTTACTTGTTCATATTTGATTGCATCTTTTAGTTTTATTACAAATATTATTTTCTCTTTCATCCACCGATAGAGCATCTTAAAGTCTGTGTATGCTCTGTCAGCAACTATTACTGAGCTCTCTGGTAAAAGCATATAATTTGCGTGTTTCACATCTGCTTTCTTTCCATCGGTCATATACACATATTTGGGCATACAGCCATCATAATCTAGAAGCGTATGCAGCTTTATGGCTCCTTTTTCTTTTTTATATTTTGCCCAATCGAATACTTTTATACATACGCTGATTATTGTACTATCCAGCATAAATATTTTTTTCTTAATTCCCTTAAATTTTTTCCTTTGGAAATAACCTCTCTTCTGAAAATCTTCATACAGTGAAAAGAATAACTCCCTGAACATCTGCCAGTCTCTTGTAGCATTTATGTAGGATAAAGATGATTTAGAAGGTGATTTCCTTTGAATTCCCAAATGATTCAGATTACCTGATATTGATAATAATCCATTTGTTATTTCTCTTATTGACTGACATTTTGCAAACTGACCGAATAACATCGTTACTAAATGCGTCCAGCTATTTATTCCCTTATTATGTTTATCTGTTGAGTATTCTTTTATTACCCTTGCAAAAATGTTTCTGTTTATTTTTTGTAAAATCTGACTGAAAAGTGTTACATTTACCATTACAATCCCTCGATAAAGTTTGGTGTTTTTTTTTGTCAAAACAAATTTACCACCTTTATTTGAGGGATTTCTTTTTTATCGTTTTGGACAGATATGGTTAAAATTATTAATTTATTTGGTTTACAAATCAAGAAATATTATATATATTTGTAAACCACAAAATGAAGAATAATATGTTAGGTCAAAGAATTAAACAATTCAGATTAGCCAAAAACTATTCTTTAGATGAGCTTGTTGCTGCTACTGGTGGAATAGTTTCCAAAGTTGCACTCTCCAAGTATGAGCGTGAAATTATTAAGCCTTCTAACAAAGTTTTAACTGCCATTGCAAAAGCTCTTAATGTAAAAACTATAAATTTAGCTGTACAGCCAATTGTTAAAGTTGAATTTGTGGCTTATAGAAAAGGATCTGGCTTGTCTAAAAAAGAACAATCAAATGTTGAATATCTTGTTAGAGCAAAACTTGAAGATAGAGTAAAAATTCAAGATTTACTTTTCGCTTCATCTAAACCTAATCTCCCGGTTAAAAATTTTAAGGTTAAGTCCATTGAAGATGTCGAATCTTTTTCAGTTGATTTAAGATCTAAATGGAAACTTGGTTTAGACCCAATAGGTAATCTTACTGAATTACTTGAGAATAATTTTGTTCACGTAATGTTCATTGACAATGAAAAATCTTTTGATGGAATCTCCGCTCTTGCTTATGCCAATGACACTCAGCTAAAAGCTGCTGCCGTTGTTTCTAAAAACCACATTCCTGGTGAAAGACAAAGATTAAATCTTGCTCACGAACTAGGTCATATCGTACTTGATATAGCACATAATTTAGATGAGGAAAAGGTCGCATTTAGATTTGGTGGTGCATTTTTAGCTCCTAAAGAGTCAGTATTAAAGGCTGTTGGTTCACGCCGTGAACATTTTCAACCGCGGGAATTGTTTATTCTTAAGAAAATATTTGGTATAAGTATTCAAGCATTATTATTTCGCTTAAAGGACCTTGATATAATTTCTCAAACGTCTTTTTTAAATTGGTATCGTATCATCAATAAAAACAATTGGAAAAAAAACGAGCCAATGCCTATGAAAGAAGAAACATCTCACTGGTTTGAAAAAAATGTTTTACACGCTTTCTCTGAAGGTTTAATTAGTTCAGATGAAGCCGCACATTTGCTTGGTGAAGATATTGATTCTCAAGAGTTGTCTTTAATTAAAAAGAAAGAATTCTTAAAACTTTCACAAAGTGATAGAGGTAAAATTCTTTCTGAGCAAGCTGAAAAGTTTATTCAGCATTATAGTACAGATAATGATTGGAAAGAATTCGGAGGAGATATAGTTGAGTATTAAACCATCTGATATAAAACGCGGAGAAATTTGGCGTGTTAATTTTGATCCAACTGTTGGTGCAGAAATAAAGAAGACTCGACCTGCCGTTGTAATCAGTTCTAATTCTATTGGTAAGCTTCCAATAAAATTGATTGCACCTATTACCGGTTGGGATCCAAGTTTTGAGAACTCACTTTGGCATATAAAAATCCAGCCCGATTCTAAAAACAGTTTGACAAAAGTTTCTGCTATTGATGCACTCCAAATTCGGGGTGTAGATATTCAACGATTTGTCCCTCCTAAGATGGGCGAATTACCACAAGATAAAATAGACGAAGTTTCTGCATCCATCGCAGCTATTATTGAGTTACAATAATTTCAGTAAAGAAATCAGCTTTTTTAGTAAAGCTCAAGTAAAGATGCTCTCATAACCTATTGAAAAACAATGCTTTACCTTTTCTAAAAATCCTTCCACTTCTCAATGGTTATCCATTTTTTAGTAAAGAACTGACTTTAGGTACATTTTCAATAATTATCTGGTCGGGCTGTGTGTTTTGACAAACACTATTCAGCAAGTCTAAAAACATTTAACATTCGTTTCGTTCGATAAAGCTTTTGCCATTAGCTTCATTCACTTATCCGCTCCATTCCATTTCGTGACAATAGTATTTGTTTGATATTTTTAGCTGCCTTATTGTCACTCCATTACATTCCGCTGCTTCGATTCATTCAGCTAAACGCACAGTTTGCTGGTAAAGGTTGCTTCTGTTTTTAATCAGTGGAAATCCGTTTAATCAGTGTCATCTGTGTGCCATTGTGATTTTGTTCTATAGCAACCATTACCTAATCCCGCAAACTTAAAAGCTACTTACTTCACTCATTCCTGTCCGTCCTCTGGCGGAAAGTTTTAATACTTGCTTCATAACCCCGATGTATCGGGGTTCAGCCCTTATTACCACTTTACCTCTTAGCCTTATCGCAAAAAATCTTAAACTCAAACTAGAACACAATCAGAACATATTTTGCGTTTTAACGATTACATTTTTTCATCAGTTCATCTGTACATTGTCAGCCAGATTTACATAAGAAACATTATGCAACTAATTAAGACAATTCTAACTTTCACTTTGTAGTTCTATCGTAATCGCATAATGTTGGCTTATGTAAACTCGGCACGTTACCTAATCAGTTCACCTTCGCTCATTGCGGGTGGCTAACGCTTTTGTACACTCTTCATACGCTGTTACGCGCATTGATTTTTAATCAGTGTAAATCCGTTCAATCTGCGTCATCTGTGTGCCATTGCCTTTACAGTGCACAAAAGAAAACAAATCACAAGCACAGTTATTAGTCATCGTTAGATTATTTGAAAAATGCAGCTTGTCTTACAATGCTACCCAATCAATTCTATTTTTAGAAGCAAAAGTCATCATATATCATTCAATACCAGTTAAAAAAAAGCCCGATTAAAATATATAATCGAGCTTTTTAACGTACACCCGAAAGGACTCGAACCTTTAACCTTCTGATCCGTAGTCATCGGGAATCGTTGATTATTCGCTAAAAACAAAGAGTTTGTTTGGAACTCCATACACAGTCCATACAGTAAAGGAGTTCTAAAATGTTCTTAGTAAAAAACAACAAGTCATCATTTTACCAAATCGTTTATTTCGTTGATGGTAAAAGAACAACTCATTCTACTAAAAAAACAACAAAACCAGAAGCGGTTCAATACCTTGAAGAATTTAAAAAATCTTTGGCTAATCCTTCGGGTGCTGTTAGTTCAATAACTCAAAAAACTTGCACTAAAAATACATTATCTCTTTCACAATTTAAAGTAGAATATCTCGAATATGCTAAACCTGCTAAATCGAAAAAGTATCTTGATTCTATCTCTTACTCTTTCAAATACTTTATTGAGTATGCTGGAGATATACCCTTGAATGAAATTGAAACCCGCACAGTTGATAAGTTTATCAATTTTACATTTACCCGCACGCAAAGGGGTGCTCATCATTATTACCGTACTCTTAAGGCAGCATTAAATAAAGCTGTTGAATGGAATTATCTATCTGTAAATCCTTTCACTAAAGTAAAATTCCCAAAGCTCTCAAAAACTTTTCCGGTATTCATCTCTGAAGATGAGCTGCTTGTTATCCTGGCAAATTCACCATACCAGCACCTTAAAGATATTTTCACCGTTGCTTTTTATACCGGCTTACGTCTCGGTGAGTTAGTAAATATGCAGTGGAATTGGATAGACTTTTTACAAAATCAAATTACTGTAAAGTGTTCTGATGATTTCCAGACTAAAAGCAAAAAAGAAAGAATTGTCCCAATGAGTGAGAAAGTTAGATCAATTCTATCTAAGCGTTTCAATTCTGCTTTGCATAATTCAGATGAAGTTGTTTTCTATAGTAGGAAAGGGAAGTTGCTTTATCAAGAAGCAATCAGCAAGCAATTCAAAAAAATAGTTCGTAAATCAAACCTTAGTGATAAAATCCATTTCCACACTTTGCGTCATTCCTTCGCTTCATTATTAGTTCAAAAAGGTGTGTCCCTATATGTTGTTAAAGAATTGCTTGGTCACGAAGATTTGGCAACAACACAAATTTATAGTCATCTTCAAAAACAAAATCTGAAGGATGCAGTTAATCTTCTGTAGTTATAATTAGTAAAACAATAAAACGTTGGCCATTCGATTGAAGGGTATTAGATTTCTGTATGCATGCCGTAATTATCTATTTTCTTCTGTGGATACTATAAGGGATTGATTTTCGTCTTCCTGTTTACTTTAATAAAATATTACGGATTGTTTAAACAACAAACATATAATTCAAAGCATTGTCTTTATTATTTGTTTTGCGGCTAATAAGTATTCACGAACAGATTTTCCAAATGCTAATGACTGCCGTTGAAAGAAAAGAAGTAACGGCTCTTGTTGCAAGAAGTGCTGATTTTTACGGTTGGAGAAATACTTGAAGTAATTCTTCCAGATGATATTGTTGGAAAAGATGGATTTGTTAATATTGAAAAAGCTGAAACAGTTGCAATCAGCGGATTGGATAGTTACCACGATACAAAAAGAATTGCAAGATTATCTTATGCAAAGCCGGGAAATTGAACTTAGGAAATTTTATTTAGTTCACACCCGGGGATTATAATGTGGATAATTATATAAATTGCGCTTGACAAGTATATAGATAATCATCTATTTTTGCATAGATGTTTATCTATATTAATATATGTCGAAAGAATTAAAACAAATAATAAAAGTTGCCAAAGCCCTGGCTGATGAAAACAGGTTTAAGATTTTTATAACAATTTCTGAAAAAGGTGAAATAGCTTGTAAAGAAATAACTTCACTGTTTAATCTTACTCAGCCAACAATTTCTCATCATCTAAAGGTGTTGATGGAAAGCGGCTTGATTGATTTCCGTAAAGAAGGACAATGGAGCTATTTCTTTGTAAACAAAGAAGTGCTTGACAAGTATGTCTCTTCTTTAGCAGAACACGTAACACAATAATTTTTTTATCTCTAATATAGATATATCTCAATATGTCAATGTATCAATATTAAATTACAAAAAATAAATTCATTCAAAACAAACAAAAGGAGTTACTACTATGAAATACTTACCATTAATCGGAAGAATTCTTTTCTCGCTTATTTTTATTATGTCTGGTCTTGGACATATTTTTAACGGAAAAGAAATGGTTGGAATGACCGAGCAAATGGGAGTTCCATTAGCATCGTTAGCTGTTCCTCTAACAGGTGTAATGATTCTATTGGGCGGATTGAGCATTATCCTAGGTTATAAAATTAAAATAGGTGCATTACTGATTATAATTTTTCTGATACCAACTTCATTTATTATGCATCCATTCTGGAAAATGACAGAGCCGATGCAAGCACAGATAAATATGATAATGTTTATGAAAAATATTTCTATGACTGGTGCTGCTCTGATATTTTATTATTTTGGCAGCGGTCCATTAAGTCTTGATAAAGAATCAAAGAATAGTTAAACGGAATTTTTAAAATGTCAAAACACACAATTGAATTATTTTATGGTTTAACTTGTCCACATTGTCGGACCCTAAAAAAAATCTTGAAAGAAATTTTACCAGCATTTGATGGAAGATTTGAACTGAAAGAAACATTAGTCAGTTCACCTAAAGGGTGGATTAAAAGTGCAAAACTTGGAATACACTCAGTTCCGGTTTTAGCAATTGATGATAAAATAATTTTCAGAAGTTTGCCGGAAGGTATAAAGTCAAACTTAGTTGAAAATAGAGACTCCTTCATTTAATTAAGCTGCTTTCTTTTGTTTAATCTTTAATTCGGTTTTTAAGGCTGTTCTAAGTAAATATAAATTTTCATAGTTGTTTACTTTCCTCATCCTTTTCTCTATCTGCAATAAAGCTACTGCCATCCATCTGCTTCGCATTTCTGAGTTCATCCATCTCTTTACTCTACCCACGTACTTTTTTAGCTGAGAATTTAAGTTTTCTATTAAATTCGTGGTTGTAAATGATCTGCCTAACTGTTCTACTAATCCAAGACGATGTAGCGTTAATGTTTCTTCTAAGCCTTCTTCAAGCGATATTGCTGCACTGCGGTTAATTTTCATTAATTCAGTTATTATTTCTTTTAACTTTGACTTGGCTATTTGATAATCAGGTTCACTATAGGCTCTTTGCAGCTTGCCCCTGTATTGTTCCTGATGTTCTTGACTTAAGTAACTTAGTACATTTTCTCTTTTATGCCACTGACATCGCTGCACTAATGCATACTTCCCAAATGTCTCATCTATTGCTTTTCTTAATCCCTTTGAGCCATCTACTAAAGCTAATATCCCCTGTGTGTACTTGAAATTTCTTCTTAGTAAATCTTTTAATAATCCTTTTACCGCATTGCTGTTTTCTGTTGTTGTTTGGATAAAGCCCAATGGTATCTTTTCTCCACTTGTCGTTATTCCAAGAGCTATTACCGTGTTTTCTTTTGACAAATATTTCCCGTCTATTACTAAGGCTATAAAATCATATAATCCCAAATCCCTCTTTTCAAATTCCTCTAGTGCCTTTGTGCTTTCTTCTATAAAGGCTTTGCTTACTGCTGACTGACTTAATCCAAAACTTTCAACTCCCATCTTTACCACTTCCTGATAATCGTGTTGGCTTAAGCCCAGTATTATTTTTTTCATTAAACTCTCTGAGGGTAATTCTATTGACCTTAATTTTTGATAGCTCTCCGGACTCTGGGTAACCTGACTTTCATTATCAATTATTCTTGGCACTTTTATTTTAACTCTTTCTTCTCCTATTCTTATGCTGCCTGGATTGCTGCCCCAACGACTATATCTGCCTGATGATGGTTTTTCTCTATTATATCTTAAACCTGCTTTCTCTTTTACTTCATCTTCCATCATCTGATTTGCCAAAAGCTTAGCTATTTCCAGAAAGTTACTGAACAAACTTATCTGTGTTTCCAGTGATTGATTCTTATACCAATCAAGATTTTGTTGTAGATTTTCCTTATTTTTCATCTTAGAGACTCCTTTAAATTGTTTAAGCCATTGGCTTATAAATTTGTTTTTTTTGATACTACAAAATTATTATTTATTGGAGTCTCTTCCTTTTTTAAAAATTAATTTTCAACTAAGATCTAATTTATACCTGCCGGAAAAAGAAGAATTAATTAATAAACTAAAAGAATGGAGTTAAATATGAGTAAACAACAAAAACCATTACGCTGTCCAATGGGCGTTCCAGGTGGAATTATTAGAACAAAAGAAATAATAAAATAAAAGGAGTTGAAAATGATTTTAATAACAGGTGCAAACGGTCATCTCGGTGGTGCGACAATAGATTTCTTATTGAAGAAAAATCCAAATGCGAAAATAAAAGCTTTAGTAAGAAGTGAAGAGAAGGGTAAAGATTTAAAAGCCAAAGGAGTTGAAATTGCCATTGGTGATTATCTTAATTACGATTCTTTGGTCAGTGCAATGAAAGGTGTTGAAACTATTCTTCTTGTTTCATCAAGCACAATGGGCGATAGACACGCTCAACACAAAAATGCAATTAAAGCAGCAAAAGAAAATGGCGTAAAACATATTGTTTATACTAGCGTTCTCAAAGCTAATCCCAATTCAAAATTCTCCGCTGGAATTGATCACTATAAAACAGAAGGAGATATTAAAAATTCAGGAATTAGTTATACAATAATGCGTAACACCTACTATGCTGATTTTCTTCCAAACATAATTGGTAATGCAGTTGAAAGCGGAGCAGTATATTATTCAGCGGGAAATGCCAAAGTTAATTTTGCCTTAAGAAGTGAAATGGCAGAAGCTAATGCGGTTGTACTTGCTAATCCAACTGCTCATCAAAACAAAATTTATGAAATTACTTCTGCAAGCAAATATACATTTGATGAGATTGCTGGAATTCTTTCTGAGATAACCGGAAAGCAAATCAAGTATGTTGATATTCCGGTTGAAGTGCTGAAAGAGAACATCATAAAATTTGGAATGCCGAAAGAAGTTGCTGATTTGATGGGCAGCATTGCTGAGTCGATGAAAGCAGGTGAGTTTGATTTTATTGATCTGACTTTAGAAAAATTAATCGGAAGAAAACCAACTGACTTAAAAGATTTCTTAAAGAATGTTTATTCAAAATAATCAGAGGAGAACAATATGAAAATCAAAGCAGCAGAAAACGGTCCATACTTGTTTGAAGTAACTGAAGCAATAATTATTAAGAATGGGAAAGAGGAAACTCTTTCTCAAAAGGTAATTGCACTTTGCAGATGCGGACAATCTTCAAATAAACCATTTTGCGATGGTACTCATAAGAAATGTGAGTTTAAAGGAGAAGTGGTTGAGATAGAAGTAAAGTGATTTAATTATAATAAAAAAATAGAGGGTGTTGTTGATTACAACACCCTTTTTTATTAGAGATTAGAAATAAAATCTTGCTGTTACTTGAGTCGAGGTTTTAAAATATGTATCAGTTTCTTCATATGGAATATCACGTGATAACTTTATATCGGCGCCAATTCTGTGCTTAACACCAAAGCTGAAATGATCGTCAATAAAGTATTCAGCACCCAAAACTAAGTTAGCAAAAATCTCATTCTTGCTGTCCGGTTCCTTAACATAAAAACCGCCTTCTTTTTGTGTTTGAAAAAGAACTTCAGCTCCGATATAAGGAGATACTTTACCTAATTTTAAATTGTACAAACCATCTAAACCAACTCTGAAAGTTGTACCGGTAACTTTTGTTTGTCCTATTGGTGCATCTCCACCAGGTGAATAAACATCGAAACCAAGAATAAACTCGGTTGCAAATTGATCAGATACATAATACTTTGCAAGAAGATTTGGTGAATCTACACCATCAATACCAAGACCAAATTTTCCTTTATTTGAATCCTGGGCAAAGAGAGATGATGAAGCTATTAATAAGGCTACTGCGAAAAAATAAGTCAATCTTTTCATTTTTAACTCCTGTTTAGTTTTTAATAATTACTTTTATTATTTATATAATTAAGTATGTAAAAGATCCTATCAAACTTAATTATTAAGTGAGAATTCTTTTGTTATTATCGTCACAAAGATGGTGCTAATGTTCTTTAAATCACTTCGTCTAAAAAATTTTTAAAAGTTGAATACTTAAAGCTAGAAAATTTAATTGGTGGATCCTTATTGAGGATTAGGTATAGAAATAAGAGTAGGCATATCGTGAAAATTCGGAGCAGGTATCTCTGCTCTACAGATTTAATATTTTTGATTCTTTGAATCATAGAACTAGTTTATTTCTAAAAAATTAAAATTCTTCAATTGTTCTTTTGCAGTTATATAACCAACGTCTATTAATTCTTTGGCTTTGCTAAACTCAAAAACTTTAAAATCACCTGTATCCGGTTCAATAAGAATATCCGGCTTTGCTATTTGCATAGTTAAATCGCTTATCTGAACTTGAACAATGATGAACATCTGATACAGCACACTCCAAAATTTTGGATCGGGAGTTTTTTCATTTACGTTATCATTCAAATAATTTATTGGATGTTTTAGAAAGTATTGTATCTTTTCATTTAATGATAACTCTTTAACTTTCTTATTCACATCCGGAATTTGTTTACCGTTTTCTTGACCGATTCCGTAGGTCCCAAATCTCCTAAGATTAACAGCAATTACTTTATCCATTTTCATTTTTTTTACAACATCTACTGGTGTAGGATTAACTAATCCACCATCAACAAGTTTGTATTTACCGATTGTAACTGGTGAAAAAATTACTGGCACTGAAATACTCGCTCTGATAGCAGAAAGTAAATCTCCTTTTCCCAAAACAATCATCTTACCGGTTTGAATATCTGTAGTAACCGCTGAGAAAGGTATTTTAAGATCATCAAAAGTTTTATTTCCAAACCAGGTACTTAAAAATTCTGATAAATAGTTTGTGTTCACTAACGAAGATAATGAAAGCGTAGGCGAAAATATTTTTGCCATAAGTTTCCAATTAGTTTGCACCGCCACATCTTCAATTTCTTGTGCACTCATTCCAATTGCATAAGCTGCACCGATTAAAGCTCCAATGCTGCTTCCGGAGATATAATCTATTTTTATTCCCTGCTCTTCAATTGCTTTTAAAACACCAATATGTGTTAACCCTCGAGCAGCACCGCTGCCGAGCGCTAATCCTATTTTGGAATGATTATTTTTTTGTTCTGATTTCTTTACCATCTTAAAAGTCACTTCCTAAGTTTTTTGAATTCTCTTTTTAACTTCGTCAATCGCTTGCTGGATTTCCTCTTTAGTAAATCGACCATCAACATTATTAAATTTTAGAGGTTCACCATATATAATTTCTACCTTTGCCGGTCTTGGAAATTTTTGTCCCTTTCCTAAAGATTTCTCGGTTCCTTTAATTGTTACCGGAATTATCGGCACTTTAAATTGAACAGCAATTCTAAGAAATCCATCCTTAAATTCACCTGGTTCACCGTTGTGATAAATTTTTCCTTCAGGAAAGACTATTAGCATTTTCCCACTGTCAAATATTTGTTTTGTTTTTGTTATTAGTTCTCTGTTAATTTTTTCTGTTTGAACTGGAATACCGCCCATACTTTTTAAGTACCAAAGTTTTAATCTGCTGTTAAAAACACTCTTCTTTGCATAAGCAGAAAGCCTTCTATTTATAGTAACGGCAATTAAAGGTGCATCCATCAAACTGATATGGTTTGAAGCTAATATAGCCGCTCCTTCACTGGGTACATTTTCTTTTCCCTTTACATTTATATCTAATAAAAAGAAAAAAATTATTTTTAATATCAGTATTGATAATCTATAAACCATAATAATATATCCACATTTGAGCAAATGTATTCCAGTGCGAACCAATCGATTGAATACTAGAATAAAAGAAGTAAATGAACGTGACTATAAAAAGAAAGGATGAAAAATATTTAATAGGGATTTTCACTTTTTCAAATTGCTCAATATTTTTCATTAATTGAATAGCTAAGTATTGAGTTGTAAGAACTCCTAAAGCATAAAATAGACTAAAAAGGATTGAGTTAAATAAATTTCTCTCATTAAGAAGGTTACTATTAGCGTAAACTGAAACATTAATCCAAAAAGCCCAAAGACTTGGATTGGCAATATAATAACCAATTACTAATATTAAATTTCCAAGAATACTACTTTTATTAAGCGTAATGTTTTTTTCATATTTATTCTTTTTAAAAAATACTTCCTTTATCCCAATCCAAAAAAGAAATACTAATCCAAGCAATTGCGCGATAAGTTTAATGGTTGGGTCTAATTCTAGTTGTCCAATTCCAATAAGGAAGGATAAGCTAAAAACAAATCCTGCAATGGCATCAATTATAGCTATTGTAAATCCTTCCCAAAATCCTTTTTCAACAGACCGTTTTAGTATAATCATCCCTAATGGACCAATGGGGACAGAAAATATTAACCCTATAAAAAATGCTATAATTATCATCAATCAATAGCCCTTAAATATTGCTTTGACTGCCATCATAACAAGCACATAATTAGTTGCTAATGTTTTAAATATTTGTTTTATCTCCACAGCATAATTTTTAAATGAACCATTAACACCGTTTTTTCGGATTTTTGTTAAATGATAAACTCCCCACAAATATTCAAATTTAATTTTCTTCCCTTTGCTCTTATAATACAAATTTAACATAGTCTCAATTCCGTATTGCGTATGCCTAATATCTTCAAGGATTGGAAGAATATCTATTTTGAATACTGCACGTTCACCGGCAAGCATTTGAAATGGATTTAGTTTTTCATCAAACTTATTTTCTGTAGGATGTCCAATAACCATTTCCGCTTCTTGGTTCACCAATGGTGTAATAAGTTGCTTAATATGTTTTTCTTCAAAGTTGAAAATATCGGCATCAATGAATACTATTATATCTCCGGTTGCTTTTTCAATCCCTTCAACCATTGCAAAAGATTTACCACGATTCTTTTCATATTCTATATATGTGTATTTTGGATTACTTATAAACTGCTCTAAATTGTTAGCGGTTTTATCAGTGGAACCATCATTAACAACAATTACTTCGTCAATTATTTCACTATCTAATGTTGTTTTAACTACTGCGGCTACTGAATTTTCTTCGTTATAAGCAGAGATTACAGCAGATATTTTTACATCATTCAACATTGTTTTTCCTTAGTGTTTTTTCAAAATTGATTTTATTTCTTTTGCTTGCATTGACCAATTGAATCAACACGCAATCTACCTTCCAGTTACCTGTAAGTAAGTTGTTTTCTTTACAATGTAATTTGCTTTTGCTTCCGTTAACTGATCTTGTGTTTGCTGCAGTAACGCTTGAGCTTCCAGCAAATCCGAAACGGTACTTATACCATTTTTATAACTATCTTCATTCACCTTAAAGTTTTCTTCTGCTTGCGTTTTAGATTCTTTACTTAATAAATATTGTTTGTAAGCGTCATTCAAATCCTGCCAGGATTTTTCGATTTGTAAAAGAAGCAATTCCGAATTGTTCTTTAAATTATTCTCGGCGATTTCTTCTTTAATACTTCTTTCCTGAAGTTCATAAGAGCCGCTCCACCATCCGGAAATTGGAACCGAAACAGTACCAAACACCATTCCAAAAGTTCTTTTTTTGCTTTCGTCAAATTTCATATACATCTCACTTATACCTATTGCCGCCTGAGGAAGATATTCTCCGCGTTTTATTTTTGTTTGAAGTTCCTCTGCTTCAACCGATTTTTCAAGCAATGAATATTCGACTCTCTTTTTCAGAGCTTCGTTTTTATCAACAAAATAACTTTGAGGTAAATCTGAAATTTCCAATTCATCTTTAAACACTAAACTTGAATCGTATGATATTCCGATATGCTGACAGAAAGCCATTGCTGCAAGTTTTCTTCCATTCTCTAATTTCGATTTGTTCAATTGAACTTCGCTCAATTTTAATTTTACTTTTAAAACGTCATTCTTCATCACTATACCGGATTTATATGCATCTTCAACTTGCAATAATAGTCGGTTTAATAGCTCTTCATATTTATTTATTGTTCTGGATTTTTCTTCGAGAGAAACAATTAACCAATATTGTTCTTCGGTTTTCAAAAGTATCTCATCTTCAGTCATTTTATCTTTAAGCTCGGATACATCTTCGCCTAAAGAGGCAAGTTTATTTCCATAAATTATTCTTCCACCGGTAAAGATTGGTTGAATTGCATTAATATAGCCGATAGTTCCTTTTTTCCAGATACTTATTGTTGAACTTGGAAAGTAAGCGAATTGAGTTGGATTTTGAAGATTAACTGGATTCCCATCATAAACTGGCAAGTTTCCACCTTGCATATCTATATCGAACAAACCCTTTTCAGCACTCCATTTAAACCCGCCGGCACTTACGTTAGGAAAGTAATTTGTAAAAGCAGATTTTCTAATCTTACGTGAAGCTTCAATTTCTAATTTGCTGTTTTTACTTTTTGCATTGTTCTGCAATGCGAGTTGTTTGCTCTCTTCGAGCGTTAAAACCTTTTGAGCAAAAAGCTGGCTTAGACTAAACAACGTAATTAGCAGAATATAAAAATTTATTTTTTTCATAATAATTCACTCTCCGAAAGTTTTTCAAAATCTCTTCTATGAAACAGATAATAGAGTACCGGAAGGAGAAGCAGTGACATTATCATTCCGAAAATCAATCCGAAGCATATTACTGATCCAAGTGGTCCCCACAAAGGTGAACGACTTAAGATCATTGGAATAACGCCAACCGCCGCTGCAGCAGAGGTAAGAAATATTGGGCGCATTCTTCTTTTGGCTGCAGCAATTGCCGCTTCTTCAAGTGTGTGTCCGTGTTCGTGGCGAAGTGTTTCGGCATAGGAGATATAAATAATTCCGTTACGGACAATTATTCCCATCAAACTAATAATGCCCATTAATGCTGTAACGCCAAACGGATAGCCGGTTATTTTTATTCCTAAAGCTGCACCGAAAATACTTAACGGCAGCGTCGTCATAATGAGAAGAGATGTTTTGATAGTTCTGAACTGAAATAATAAGATGACAAATATTATCGCAACTGTAATTGCCATAGCATAATAAACCGGGGTAACTTCTTCATCACTTGTTTCATAATCGCCGCCATAACTGATTGAAACACCTTCCGGCAATTTTAAGTTATCTATAATAGGTTTTGCTTTATTAAAAACTACTGACTCATAAATACCCCTTTCAACATCAGCCAGTACAGTTATTGTACGAACTCCATTACGTCTGGCTATTACTCCTTCCGTCCATTCCGGTTGTGCATCAGCTAATTGTCTTACTTGCACCGATGAAATTAAAAACGGTGAAGTTACATATTGATTCATAATGTCATCGACATTTGTTTTAATCTTTTTATCAACTTTCAGATTAACACTAACCGGATAATCACCTTCCCATATTGTTGAAACTGGAAATCCTTTTGTTCCAACCAAAAGTGAATAATCTAAAATTTGTTTCGTATAACCTAAACGGCTTGCCTCGTCTTGTTTTAAATTAAGTCTTACCGCTTGCAGAGGTTCTTCATAATCTGTTCTTACCCATTTAGCGCCTTCTATTTCACGCATAATATCCGAAACTTGAGCCGCAACTTGTTTTATAGTTTTTATGCTGTCTCCCGAAATACGAACTTCAATCGGAGCTTTGGTAATTCTCATTTCAAGCTGCTTCCAACGAATATAGGCGTTCGGATTTATATTGCTGCATTTCTTACTGCATTCATTTAGTATTTCATTCGTTGCTTCACTTGATTCTGTTATTACTAATAACTGTCCATAATGTTTAGCCGGAAAATTTGGCGCATACAAAGTATGGAATCTTGGCGAACTCGTTCCAACAAACGCAGCAACTTCTTTAACTCTTTTATCTTTAATCAGTTTCTCCTCAATTTCTTTCATAACAAGGTCGGTTTGCTGTAAAGAACTGCCAACCGGGAGATACACTTCAACTGCAAATTGATTCCGTTCAAAAGGAGGGAACATTTGCATAGGTGTAATCAATAAAATTATAAGTCCAAGTAGAAATGATGATGCACCAATAAAAACAACTGTTCTTTTCTTGGTAAAAGAACCTTCTAAAATTTTATCATAAAAAGATTGAATCCAATTTAAGAACTCACCTTTTTTCCCTTTGCTGTATTCTCCTTTTATTCCGTGCTTTATGAACATATAACTCATCAATGGAACTAATACTACAGAAACAATAAGTGAAACCGACAATGCAATTGTAACTGTAAGTGGTAATGATTTTACAAAATCTCCGGCTACACCAGTCATAACCATATTCAATGGCACGAAGGAGAATATAAGTATTAATGTTGCCGAAAAAACCGAACCAAAAAGATCTGTTACGCTTTGCGAAGCAGCATCGTGCGGCGTTATTCCGTTATCAAGCTTTTCAACGTAATTATCTACAATTACTATTGCATTATCCACCACCATTCCAAGAACAACAATTAATCCTGCAAGAGAAACAGTTTGCAAATCCATTCCCGTTACCCACATAATACCAAGTGTAATAAAAATTGAAATCGGAATAGATGATGCAGCTACAAAAGCAACTCTTTTGGGTAAGAGAAGAATCGTTACAAGAATAACGGCTGTAATGGCTATAAAAAATTCTTTAAGAAAATTATAAATTGACTTTGAAACAAAATCTGGCATATCCGAAATAACTCCAATGTGGACATCCGGCGGGACCTTCTTTGTAAATTTTTCAATTTCTTTTTTTACTTCATCGCCATACTGAACAATATTATTTCCAGGAAGCATTTCAAGTGAAACTATCAAACATTTCTTGCCGTTAAGTCGTATGTATGAATCCGGCTCCGCATATTCTCTTACAACTTTTGCAACATCTTTAACTCGGATAACATTACCTGTAGGATCGGAATAAACAATTTGGTTGGCGATATCGCTTTCCGTCTTATAACCGGACGGGATGTGAATCGGTCTTATAAATTTTCCATCATCAATATCTCCGGCATAATCAACTGCGCCTTGTGGTTTAAGAGCGGCAAAAACCATAAGCGGTTTAATGCCGTAATTGGTTAGTTTGGCGTCGTCTATATAAACATTTATTTCTTCTTTCTGTAACCCGAAGTGTTTCACTCTTGATGTTGAAGGTATCTTTCGAACGCCATCTTCAAACTGTTCAATATACTTTTCAAGCTCTTTGTATGTTTTGGTTTCAGATTCAACCGCCATTAGCACTGCAGAAGTATTTCCAAAATCATCATCCGCCGTAAGCGACATTACTCCGGAAGGAAGTTGTTCCTTCAGTTCGTTTAATCCGTGCCGAAGTTTTGCCCAAAATAGCTTGGGCTCTTTTTCTTTTTTCTGAACCTCGACATAAATAACCATAAAATTTTCTTTAGAAATTGAATGCGTTTTCTTTTTATCAACAGCTTCATACTGGAATAAATAATTTTCTACTTTCTTAGTTAATTGTTCTTCTACTTGTTGAGATGATGCGCCTGGAAATATTCCAATAATCAATCCCTGCCGAATCTTAAATTCCGGAAATTCATCACGAGGCATTTGTGTCAATGCTACTATTCCAAACAATACGAGAAGAGTGGTGCCTGCAATTATGAGTTGTTTATGGCAGAGTAATGTTTCAATTAAGGTTCTTTTCTTTTTCATAAGTTTTTCATTCCTGTAGTTTATCGGTTCACAATATGTACTGATGAATTGTCAACAAGTTTTTGCTGACCGGCGACTACAATTTGTTCCCCATCATTTAAGCCCTCAGTAATTTCAACACCATTTGATAATAGTTTTCCAGTCTTTACATATTTTCTAACCGCTTTATTTGCATTAACGACATACACAAAGTTTCTACCCTGATCATCAACAAGAACTGCTCTGTTGGGAACAAACAATCCCGCAGCTTGATTGGTTTTGTTTTTATAAAGAGTAACATTACAAATCATACCGGGTTTTATTTGATGGTTTTTATTTACTATCCCAATTTTGATTTTATAAGTATGTGCAATAGGATCAGCCATCACACCAATTTCTTCAACTGTTCCGGTGAATTCGGAGTTATTCAGTGCAGCAATTTTTATTTTAGCTTTGTCTCCTTTTTTTAGAGATGAGATTTCGCTTTCGGAAACCGGTACTCTTGCAAAAACTTTTTCAATCTTTACAATAGTTATAGAAGTTAAATTTGGTACGGCACTCATTCCCGGTTCAATTGAGCGTTTACCAATAATGCCATCAACGGGGGAATAAAGCTTACAATCGTCAACATTCTTTTTTGCAATTAAAGTTGCTGATTTAGCTTGCTGCAAACCTGTTTCAACTTCCACTAATTTTATTTCCGGAAGATTGCCGTTTTTGTACATCGGCAATAATCTGTTATAAGCATCTTCTGCTTGTTTCAGCGTAGCCAAGGACATATCGTATGCGTTTTTATATGTTTCATCGTTCAACACAGCAAGTAGCTGTCCCTTCTTTACAAAATCACCTTCGGAAACAAGTACCCTCGCAACACTTCCAACAACCGAAAAACTTAACGGAATAGATTCCGATTCTTCGATTGTTCCGCTGTAAGCAAGCACTTCACTTCCGTCAATGTGTTTTACTTGTTCGGTTTCAACTTCAATTATCCCATTGTTAAGATTTTCTGCTTTATCAGAGCAGCCGTAAAAAAAATAACCAGCACTCACAAAGAGTAGCAGAATTAAGATTTTATTCATTTTATCTTCCTATAGATTATTAGACATTTTATGTATTTGAGTCGAAAGCAGTATAAAAAAATTTATATTCCTTCAGCTATCATTCTTGTAACGATATCTATTTTTTCATTATCATCATTATCTAAAAAAAGGTAGAGCTCCAGACCGCGGATAACACCCACAATAACATTTGCTGCTTTGATCAGATCCTTTTCTTTCAAAAAATTAAATTCTTTTGAATCAAGTCCTTCTTTTAAGATCCCTTTAATAATCAACTCTTCCTCATCATCTAAATATTTACGTAGTTTCTCTATAAATTCCTTATCACCTTTTATCTCACCTTTGACCAATGAATAAATGCTAACCGTATTTTTTATTTCATTAAGAGTTATAGCAATATATTTTTTTAACTTTTCCTTAGATGAACTTAATTGGCTAATAAAGTCTTTTCCTTTGTTGATAATAATATTGAGTTCGATCTTAATTAATAGCTCAAAAATTTCATCTTTGCTTTTGAAATAATAATAAAGAGTGCTTTTCCCTTTGCCGGCTTCGTGCGCAATATCTTCCATCGTTGTTTTATTAAGTCCCCATTTCTGGAAAACACGCTTTGCCGCTTCGAGGATTGCGTTTTTTACTTCTTCATCTTTACTTAAAATATTCATTTTTATTAGACGTTTTTCGTTTTACGGTCGAAACTTAATGAAACTTTAATTGTGTTGCAAGAATAGAATTCTACACTTCATAATACTTTGATTTTTATAATCCTTCAAATCGTACAAGATTTTTGTTTTTTTAATATCCTTGCTGATTCCATTTACAATTTTCTCTTTTCTTTATTTTCATACAACAATTTTTTCTCTTAGATTTTTTCCCCTTTCTCCCGTCCTTCCATCCATCCTTGCATTTCTTGATAGTTTTTCAAATTACTAAAGGACAAACTGCTCATCGGTCTCTGTACTCAATAAGTCCTTCTGTCCAACTTCACCAGCTTTCTCATCTTTTCTACTGAAAGTGAAATACCTATCCGCTCCGGATTTTCTCTCGTCAATCCGTAAATCATATAATTCAGCATAGACTTTTGTCCATTTGGAAAAAGTATTCTGCTTCATTTGTCCAAAATCCTCATACTCTTTCTTAAACCTTTCAAACAAATCTTTCTTATTTTGCTCAACATTAAGCGGAACATCCTTAATAAATTCCTCAAACTCAACAGCAGTCTCATCTATCAATTTTTTCTTAGTCAAATTCACGTAATCATATTCTTTCAATCCGTTCTTTAGATAATACTGGCAGCACTCAATCATATAATTATCAAATGCACTCCACTCATTTTTATCCCATTCATCAAAGAACATCTTTCCAAAATCCTGGATAGGGAAGTGATTAGCATTATAAAAGTCTGAAAATTCAACTACAAACTGCCTTGCCCTCGATGAATCATCACTCCCGGTAATGGATTGATTTGTTGTTATCAATATCTTGGGTGATCTCTCATAGGGAATCGAATACTCATTTTTATTTTTCTTCTCAATTGTTATTCCCTCTGTAATGATTGAAAAAAGTTTTTCAAAGCCAAACTTCTTATTCACATCATCAAAGAACATTATCTGCGTATCCGGGTTAACGGATTGAAAAGGGAAACTCTTGTCAAATCTGAAGTTCTTCCCATCAATTCGTAGCACGTTTTTCATTTGTTTGGCAGCATTAGCTACTAATCCCTTTCCTGAGCGTCCAAATGCTTTATCACTCAACTTTTCATCAGTAAAGATTATTGCTTTAGTTCGCGTTGGATCTTTGTAGCCGTGCATTAAATAACCAATTGCAGAACGTAAAGCGTTTATTCTGCTAACATCATTTCTGCATACATTATTAATAAATTTCTCAAAGCTGGTACCTTCTTTGGTGATAGAAAAGTCTCGCTTGATTAATTGCTTCTCCCATATTTTACCATTCAACTCACTATATTTTTTTATTTTAACATTTTCTCTTGTAACTTCGATAAAACAATTTATAAAAAAGAACAAAGCTTGTTCTTTTGTATCCTCGGCAAATTTCAATACAACTGTTTGTAAACATTCTAAAGTAGCTTCACTGAATAATGTTTTTGCACTTCTTATTAAGCTTTCTTTTACAATGCGTTTTAGTCCTGGATCAGTAAACTCATTAACGTATTCAAATACAAAATCCTTAATGTTTACCGGAGTAACTTCTCTTACAATATTCTCTTTTTCTTGAATGAAAATATAATCCTTACCTAAAAACATTTTTCCAAAGCCTTCAGATTCTAAATACTCAATGAATGTATTTCTTATGATATTTGCTTTACCATCTTCAATCTGCCAAAATCGCATTTTAGGAAATTCATATCCATACTTCTTAGCAATCTCAAAGAAAGTCCCAAGTGTAATATCACCTCGATAGTCTTTCAATAAACTATTATACTTTTTTGTCAATGCTGCTTCAGTATCTTCCGGGTACTTGGGGTTATCAGCCCCAATTAGTAAAAAATACTCTTTCCCGGCTTCACATAAAGAGCATAAAGCCCATCCAATTCTTAAAAAGTCATCATAGTTGTCAATCTTTCCTTTAATGAATTCCGCAGCTTCTTTTAAATACTTTATTTCTCTTCTTGATGATTTACCTCTCGCCTCTAACTTTTTACGTCTTTCATCTCTCGTCTCATCTTCAAAAACACAAAACTCTCGGAGCACATCTATTAACTTCCCAACTCCAATATTATGCGGAGCAGATGCCGGTATTCCTTTATCTCTTAAATTAACAAACTCATATTGTCCACCGCTTGGATGAAAAGAGGGAGGCAAAACAGTCTGGCAATTTTGCCATCTTAGTTCAATATGGTCACACTGTCCTTTTTCTTTTAAAATCAGTTTATAGTATGATTTCTTTCCACCGAGAAAATCAAACAAATAACTGTCGCTATCACAATAAAACCAAATATGATAGCCCTTTCCACTTCCGCTTTTTACCACCCATAAATACTCAAGTGGTAATCCAAGTTTTTTCACAAACAATTTCACAATTTCATAATCGCTTACAACATCAAAATCCAAGCAACGTAGGTTCTTGATTCCTGAAATTGCACCAATTCCATTTGTACTGGCATTCCATCCAAGTTGGTCTATATCACTCATTTCCATTTCATTTGTTTGCCAGTGCTCCCAATTGCTTCTAGGCACTTTATTTTCAAGCGGTAGAAGATTAAAACCATAAACATCATAATAATCTTTTGCAGTCTCTCTAAAATTCATCCTCAAACTCCGTATTTCTTTACATCTGACGTCACTCTGAAAGAAGTCGAAGAGCCTGTGCTGAGCGAAGACGAAGCATCGAAAGTTCTTATCGCTTCCTTCAGTGCATCCAAATTCAAATGTGCATAAACTTCTGTGGTACTAATCGAAGAATGACCAAGCAGTTCTTTAATTGTGTAAAGATTGACACCTTTCTGGACAAGATTGGAAGCAAATGAATGTCTCAGCGAATGGAAATGAATTGACTTATCTGTTCCGACAGCTTTGCAAGCCTTCTTAAAAATTTTAGAAACATAATCACCCGTAAATGCTTCACCATTCGCTTTACAAAACACAAATCCACTTTTTATTTCCCCTCTTTGAGAGGGGTGAATCCGAAGGATTCGGGGTGTGTTACTTTTTTCTTCTTGCCCCTTACTTCTCGCCAATACTTCAAATACTTCCTCACAAATCGGTATATACCTCTGGTTTCGTCCCTTCGTAGTAAACTCAGCATCTCCAACTGTGATTATCCTGGTACTTAAGTTCACATTTCGCCAAGTCAAATTCACAATCTCATTAAGTCTCATACCTGTATAAAAAGCAAATGTAACTAAGTCCTGAATTGTTCTGTTTTCTATTTGCATACTGATTACTGCCAACTGCGTACTACTTATGTAAGCTGGATTGACTTGTTGCTTTTTCGGCAGTTTAACTTTCATAAAATAATTTTCCTTTACATAATTCCAATCAACGGCTTTGTTGAAGGCAGCTTTCAAAGTCCTTACATAAACCCTATAACCCTCGCCTCGGCTTACAGAATGTGAGACGGGCTTTTTAACTTTTCGCTGTAGGTGTGAAATGAAGCCCTCAATATCTTTTAATCCAATTGTCTGAATAGCTCTCTGACATCCGAAGTAATCAGTCAAATGTTTTAAGGAATTAACCACGGATTTATGATATGCTGCTGATCTATTCTGTTTTATTAAATTGCTATACTCATCAACAAACACCCTCAGCGTAATCACTTCTTTCTGTTCACCTATTAAAGCATTTAATTCCGGCAATGCTTCAAGCAGCAATTCAAGAAGTCTCCCCCTTTGGGGGAGATTTAGCGGGGGCTTATTTTGAACTCCATTTTCCATTGCTTTAATCCGTGCTAATCTGTTGTATCGGTGTCATCAGCGTTCCATTACTTTTCTAACTCTGAATCTTCATCTTCCTCACTTTCCTCAGCCTCTTTCTTTTTACTTCTTTCGTTTCTCTTCTCAAAAATCCACTCATCCAATTCACACTTAGAAAAGAACAGCATCTTTCCTGTAGGCTTATAATGTGGAATAACTTTTCGGTAGGTTAGTTTATATAGGTAACTCGGTGCAAACCCAAGATATGCACACGCTTCTTTGAAGCTTAATGGTTTGTCATCTTTCTTTTTAAGAAGAACTTTGATTTCTTCTAACTGTTTTGCAATTGCTTCCTGTTTCATTTTCTTTTCTTCTCCTTTTTTTAACACAAAGAAAAAGGGGAAGATGAGAGGGAACAACCGGGGATTTCGTGGGGATTTTGGGGATGATCCTTTTTAGTAAACTTTAGATTACTTTAATTCTTCTGGTGGTTATCTATGACCAATAAATTACCATTCTTATCTTTTTTTAATTGCAAAACGAACTTCCTAAAATAATCGCTTATAGTCCGTTCATTACGCGCAGTAACTTTAAAGCGTTTTCTTTTTAGTTCACCAATTACTAAACTGCTTATGCTCTTATTCGTTTTCGTTTCGTTCAATACTTGAGTTATCTTTTTTGCCTTTATTAAGGCTTCACAAGCTTCCTTAGCATACTTTTTCAACTGCTTTGAAGGTATTTCTATTTCAGTTGGCGTTTCTTCTTTCTTAATACTTACTTCTTTCAGATACTCTCTTGGTCCTATAATCAAATTAAAAAATGAATTTGGTCGGACTGGTGAAAGTGGTGAATCGTATAAATCTCTCATTCTCTTTATAGCTTTTTCAATATTTTGAGAATGTTTGTAACATAAATTGTAAAGCACTTTCATTTTATCTGCATCTGAAACACCTTCGATATAGTCTAATATTTCTAATATCTCTAAGCTGCGTTCATCCCACCAACCGTCTAAATCTTGTTTTGCCCATCTATTTGCTAATCTGATATAATCGGTTAGTCTTTTCTTAATATCATTTTCTAATAAATCATCACGCAGAAAATCAAAATTGTAAATTCCATTTTCATCTTCATTTTCAACTTCGGCAGCATAAACCGCAAATCTTCTGTCAATGCATTGCGAGCACTCTCCACAATGCGTTGTATTCCTTTTTTTATTTCTTGTCGCACTACAAGAAACTGTGTTATCCAAAAAATCCAGTTTATCATAGTTTTTTATTACTTCAACAACATCAGTCTTTGTCTTAAATAAATATGGATTGTAAATATCAAAATCTTCTTCTGCAATTAAAGTAAATAATTCCTCTAATTTTGACAGTGTCTGGGGATGTGTAGTTCTGCTTGACCTTGCATTTATTAAATCCTGGGTCTCAGCAAAATTTAATGAAGTGATTCCATTCTCATAAACATATATACAGTTTTGCTTATATGTTTTTGCAATTGCAAATGCCGTAGAACAGTATAAGAATGATCGTGTCCTTTGTGTTTCTTCTTTCGCTTGTATTCCGTGTAAACTGCAATGAAACTTATAATGAGTGCATCTTGCTGGGTATAATTTTTTAAGATCCTCAAATATTATTCTTTGAGTCATTACTGTACCTGGCTGTCCTGATTGATGACTCACCAAACAAATTTCTGAATCTGTTGTTTCAAGCAATTCAATCGCACCGGCAAGCGAATCTATACCACCTGAAAAAAGGGCTACTTTTAATTTCTCTGGGTATTGAATTTCAAATTTCTCGGTATCAAATATGCTGTTAGGGAAGTCTTCTGTTGCTTTGTAAAAGTTGAATTTATAACTGTGATCGCCACTCATAAATACAAGAGCATTTTCTAACATCTCCTGCACATCTTTTCTTTTCCAAAATGCTAAATCTCTTACATTGATATGGAAATCAAATGCTCTGCTCCAACTGTGATATTCAAGGTCATCTGGTTTGCCTCGATACGTTTTCCTATCAGCAGCAAATACATATCCGGCAATTTCTAATAAATCTTTTAACCTGTTACTTAATTTGTAAATCTTAGTAACAAAAGGATTTAAACGTAGATTAACATTCCATCCTTTACTATCCTCTAAATGCTGTAACTCTAAATATCTTGGGTCATCAGCAAATTCTTTTAGTTTTATTCCATTGCAAGCTATTATATGTTCAGTGAACTCAATCATTTCGCTTCTTCTCTCAAGAGTTCACTTTTCATCTTTCCAAACGATACACCAAGAAAATTCTTCAGTTCAATATCAGTTGGCTCTTTTTCTTTAACGTGATTATTAAACCATCCTGCAGAAAATGATTCTGTTATTTTAGCAGTCTCAAATGCGTGTTTAGAAATATCATCAATCTGCTTTGCTATTTCATCTGAAAACCTTTCCCGCTCTTTAATATTACTTATCTTAGTTGAAGCTTCTCTTTCTAAAAAATATTTAAGATACCTTTCTGTAAGTTTTGAAAAGTACAGTCTCGATAATTCGCAAAAACCATCCGCTCTTGCAGTTTTGCGGAATATAGCGGTTGTGTCAATTCCTTCGCTGAATAAATTTGTTCCTCTTTCTATATTAGCTTTGTACCAGTTATTTATTGCATCAATAGCCGCTTGCTTTGCAAAAGTCTGATATTCGTGCGATGCTACTTCATCATTTTTGTATTTTGCCGCACCTTTAGCTAATCTGATTAAAGACAACTCTTCTTTATCGAGTATTCTCTTTTCAGTTAAATATTTTATCGGATTGTTTTTCTGGAATGCTAAAGAAACCTGAACTAAAAATTCAAAACCCGCATTTATGGAGGGATCGTTTTTTAAGTTACCGTATTGTGCTTGTAATTGTCGAAGTGTGTTTTTAGCTATTGTGGAAATTTCTGTAGTACCCAAAGAGTACCCACCTAAGCTGTTAACAATCTCTCGCCAGATTTTTGATTTAGGAAGATAACCGTATCGTTTGTGTCCCAATACTTTTTACTCCGGTTTTATCTCTATATAGTGGATTAGAATTATCATCTAATCTTCTAATATAAAAATTAAAAAAGGTTCGGTTAGTTCGCAAGATTTATTAATACTTTAATTGGGATAGATTCACTTTTCATAAATTCATTCTTTCTATCCTCTTATTCTTTCACTATTTTTTAAATTAGAATTTATAATTATAACTTAATATTAAGAGGTCTATGCCCACACTAAACTGGATTGGTAAACAAGCTGTAGAAAAACATCATCTTGAGATTCCTTACCGTTTATTAGAATATGATGATTCTCTTTCCGCTGGAGATAAAGAAAGTGGAAATCTTTTAATACAAGGGGACAACCTTCACGCTTTAAAAGCATTGTTGCCTTATTATGCCGGAAAAGTTAAATGCATCTATATAGATCCGCCTTATAATACTGGTAAAGAGGGTTGGAAGTATAATGATAACGTTAATGCTCCAGAAATAAAAGCTTGGTTAAATAAAACCGTAGGCAATGAAGAAGAAGATTTCACGCGCCACGATAAATGGCTTTGTATGATGTATCCGCGTCTTAATATTTTATATAAATTTCTAAAGCGTGATGGGATTATCTTTATTAGCATTGATGATAATGAACTGGATAGCTTAAAATTTCTACTTGATGAGATTTTCGGTGAAAAAAATAGACTCGGAATATTGGTTTGGGATTTAGGAACCGGCACAGCTGCCGGTAATTTTACGCGTTCGCACGAATATATTTTGGCCTATGCTCGTAATAAATTTTCTCTTAAGAACTTTAAGTATATCGGTAACGATGATTTAATATCCGAAAGAGCTGTCAAGAAAATTTCAAAGGGAAATCCGGCAAGTCGAATTACTTTCCCGCCTGGAATTGAATTTGAAGGGACAACTGCAATTTTTACCGGTGAGATTGGAAGAAGTGAAAAAATCAGAATTGTTGATGGAAGTTTCATTTTTGAAAATGGAAAGTTGAAATCAACAGTCACTTTGGAAGCCGGTTGGGCAATGCGTAATCAAATATTGTCTTGGTTAGAAGGGAAACAGACCTATGATAGCAAAGGTCAATTGGTGAAAAAGTTTTTTTTCAATAGAAATGGTGTTTTACAATATGAAAAAGTTAGAGGTTTTGTAAATCCAAAAACAATTTTAAAAATTGCTAGCACAAGAAAAGGTTCTGCTACTGTTGAATCAATATTAGGTAAAAAAGCTTTCGATTTTCCGAAGCCTGTCGAATTGATTAAATATTTAATCGGTTTAGTCACAGAAGAAGATAGCATAATTTTAGATTCCTTCTCCGGTAGTGGTACAACCGGTCATTCTGTATTAGAACTTAACAAAGAAGATGGTGGAAATCGCAAATTCATACTTGTTGAGCTTGAAGAAGACATTGCTAAAAATGTAACAGCAGAACGCATAAAAAGGGTAATAAACGGATATGAAGTAAAAAAACAAAACGGCACAGTTGAAAAAGTAGAAGGTCTCGGCGGTGGTTTTCGTTACTGCAAACTTGGGGAACCTTTATTTGACCAATTCGGCAATGTGAGGGAAGGAGTAACGTTTAAGCAGTTAGCATATCATATTTTCTTCTCAGAAACCGGCGTACCTTTAAAGGAAAATGCAAAGCTTAATACACCTTTAATTGGCAAATACAAAGGCGCAGCATATTACTTATTATTTAACGGCATTCTCGGTGATAAATCCGTAAACGGCGGGAATGTATTAACGAGCAAAGTGCTTAATAGCTTACCTAAACATAAAGGAGATAAAATTATATTCGGTATGGCAAGCCGTTTGAGCATTGCAAGATTAAAGCAGCACAATATCGTCTTCAAACAAATCCCTGTAGAGATAAAAACAAGTTAAAAACTATGAGCAGTAACAATGAAAAAAGAATTAATTGCAGAACTCTTTGAGAAGTTTGAAAAAGCCTGTTATATACTTAACAATGTAGAATGCTGGAGTGCCCGTGAGCTTCAAGAAATACTTAATTATTCCAAATGGGATAATTTTCTCAACGTAATTGAAAAAGCTAAAACTGCTTGTATAAATGCTGGAGCAAGCGTTACAGACCATTTTGCCGATATCGGGAAAATGGTTGATCTTGGAAGTAATGCACAGAGAAAAATTGATGATATTGCTCTTACAAGGTACGCTTGTTATTTGATTGCTCAAAACGGCGATTCTTCCAAAAATGAAATTGCCTTTGCCCAAACTTATTTTGCCGTTCAAACACGCAGACAAGAAATTATTGAGAAACGACTTCTTGATATAGCACGTGTTTCTGCCCGTGAAAAACTTTCCAAATCAGAAAAGAAACTTTCGGGCATAATTTACGAAAGAGGTGTGGATGAAAAAGGTTTTGCCATCATTCGTTCAAAAGGTGATGAAGCACTATTTGGTGGTTATAATACCCAAATGATGAAACGAAAATATGATGTTCCAGAAGGTCGTCCGCTTGCAGATTTTTTACCAACTCTAACAATTAAAGCAAAAGATTTTGCAACCGAATTAACAAGTCATAATGTGATAGAAAAGGATTTACAAGGATACGACAAAATATCTGATGAGCACGTAGAAAATAATCGTGCAGTCCGTAAGATATTAAATGAGCGGGGTGTACAACCCGAAAAACTTCCACCAGCAGAAGATGTAAAGAAGGTTCAGCGTAAACTCCAAAGTGATGAAAGAAAAGTAGTTAAACAAATCAAAAAGAATAATAAACAGAAATAATGTTTTTAATTATGCTTAAAAAGTATCAGCAAACTTCACTTGAAAAACTTACAGCATTTTTGCAAAAATGTGCTATTGAAAAAGATGTTTATCGGGCTTACGCAGATTGCACCTTAGAAAACTTTGGCAAACAAGGTGTTTATAATGATGCTGGCTTTACAAATATTCCTTATGTTTGTTTAAGATTGCCAACTGGCGGTGGTAAAACAATTTTGGCTGCCCATTCAGTGGGCATCGCAAGTAAGGAATATTTAGCACGTGATTTTTCATTAGTTATCTGGTTGGTACCAAGTAATCAGATATTAGAACAAACTTATGATGCATTATCAGATACGAATCATCCCTACCGAATTGCCTTAAATCAATATTTCAATGACAATGTTGAAATTCTAAAAGTTGACGAAGCACGCAATATTCAAAAAGGTACTTTACAATCTAATACTACAATTATTATTTCTACATTCGCATCCTGGCGTGTTGATAAAACTGAAGGTAGAAAAGTTTATGAACAGAATGGAAGTTTATCATCACATTTTGAGCATCTAAAATCCTCACAGATTGAAAATCTTGAAAAATTAAACGGCTCAAACATTCCTATTCATTCCCTTGCTAATGTTGTCTATCTTAATAATCCTATATTTATAATTGATGAAGCACATAACGCAAGAACAGAATTAACTTTTGAAGTTATAAAACGATTAAATCCTGCTTGTATTGTTGAATATACCGCCACACCAAAAACAAAAGGTAACGATAGTAGCAACGTTCTTTATAGCGTTTCAGCAGCCGAGTTAAAAGCTGAAGATATGATAAAAATGCCAATTGAACTTTTAACTACAGACGTATGGCAAAATGCAATTTCTAATGCAGTTAAACATCAGCAGCAATTGGAAGAAATAGCGAAGGAAGAAGAAGCAATTACGGGTGAATATATTCGTCCAATAGTATTATTCCAAGCACAGCACGACAGCCAAACCCAAAGTACTATAAACGTTGAAGAAGTTAAAAAGTTTTTAATTAATACAATGAAACTCCCGGAAGAACAAATTGCCGTTGCAACCGGTAAAGAACGTGAAATTGAAGGTAAGGATTTAGCTGCTTCAAATGAACCTATAAAATTTATAATTACAAAGCAAGCATTAAAAGAAGGCTGGGATTGTCCCTTTGCTTATGTCTTTTGTTCAGTAGCTGATGTTCATTCCAGTAAAGATGTAGAGCAGCTTTTAGGTCGCATCCTAAGAATGCCAAATGTAAAAAGAAAAGAAAATGCTGCGCTTAATCGTGCCTATGCTTTTGTTTCATCAAATAGCTTTTACAATACTGCAAAAAATTTACAAGACTCACTTATCAGTTCCGGTTTCACCGCTGTAGAAGCTTCAGAATTGATTGAAGTTGCTCAAGCACAATTTACATTGGGCAAATTCTTCGGCAACATTCAAGTTGAAATATCAGATGCTCCAGATATTTCTGGTTTAGATACAAAAATTCAGAATAAAATTGAATTTGATGTTGACTCAAAATCAATTGTTATTAAGGAAGAAATTACAGAAGAAGAAAAAGAAGCAATTAAAAATATACTTCCAAATAAAGCAGATAAAGACAAGATTGAGCAAGTATTTCAAGAGATAAAATCTTTTACCGGTAAAATTATATCACCAAGAAGGCAAGGCAAGGTTTTATCTGTACCTCAGCTTCTAATAAATTTTGATGGTGAGTTCAGAGTATTCGATGAAGAAGTTCTTCTCCCAGCTGATTGGAATTTAGCAGCTTGTGATAAAACATTAACAGAAGATGAATTTCCTACTAAAGTTGACTCCGGCACAAAAGGCTTAATTGATATAGACAGCAAAGGCAATACATACACTTATAATGCATCAACAATTCAAGAAGAATTATCCTCGCTCATTGTTTCAAGTACGATGGATAAAACCGGATTGATTCAATGGCTTGTTAAAGAATGTCGGCATCAATCAATACCTTATGCTCAAATTATTGTGTTTATTTCTTCAATTGTTGATGAGCTAATTTCAAAAAGAGAACTTCAACCAGAACATCTTGTCTTTATGCGTTTCAAACTAAAAGATGCAATAAAAAGAAAAATCCTGTACCATTATTCAGAAGCGAAGAAAAAAGGCTATCAAGAATTACTGTTTACGCAACCTGGTGTTGTAAAAGAAGAAATCAGTCGTTTTAAATTAGGCGCAGATTTTACATTCCCGGATTTATATCCTGCTTATAGTTATTACACTGGCAAATTCAAATTCTCAAAACATTTTCACGATCAAATAGGCGAGATGAATGATGAGGAAGCCGAATGTGCATTTAACATCGATACAAACTCTAACGTTGAATATTGGATAAGAAATATTGAACGCCAAGAATTCTATTCTTTTTGGCTCCAGACATCAACAGATAAATTCTACCCGGATTTCATCGCAAAATTAAAAGACGGAACAATTGTAATTATTGAATATAAGGGATCTAATCTTTTTAACACGCCTGACTCTATTGAAAAAAGACAATTAGGTGAATTTTATACCGGAGTAAGTAACGGTGCTTGTCGTTTCATAATGCTTAATGGTAAGGATTGGCAATCATTGAAAAATATTTTATCTCTTACGAATGGAGGATATAAAAAATAATGGTACTCTATTATCAAAACAAAAAGCTTAAAGGTAATAAAGTTAAAATAGTTTCCATTATTAATTTTGTAATACATCATTTTCAATAAATGCCAATTAAAACTGTAACTACAGAAATATTTCAGAAAGAATTTGGGACTAGAGGTAGTTATCCAAGTCTTTTTGATTGTAGTGATAATTTACGTTATATTGTAAAGCATTCTCAGTTAAAAAGGAATTATAATCATTTAATAAATGAGTTGATTGCTGTTCAGCTTGCAAAAGCAATTTCGATCCCGGTTCCAGATTTTAGGTTAGTACAGATAAATCAAAATATTTTACCCAATGATTATATTTTCTCAGCTGGTAAGCCTTCCGGTTTAGGATTCGGCTCACAATTTCTGGTGGGAAACATAATAACAGTTCCGGATATTGATACGATTATTGCAATTTCAAAAAGTAAAAAAAATGAGATTACAGAAGATTTAATAAAAATTTGTGCTTTCGATATTTGGTTACGCAATTCTGACCGTTCCCCAAATAATCCAAATTTGCTTTTTCAAGAAAAAAGAGGCATTATTAGATTGTATGCCATCGATCATTCAAGTATATTTTCAGAGTTAAATTACCTTGATTTGTTTAGAGAAATAGATCAAATTCCAACAATTGGTGAAAATCTAGTTGATGAAGAACTTTTCTCATATATTTATTTCAACTACGGCTTATTTTTTGAAAAGGTAAAAACTGATATTTGTAAAAAGATTGAAAACGTAAAAGAGGAAGAAATTCAAGAAATTCTCGATAATATTCCAAAAGAATGGAATTTAAAGCAGCAAGAAATAGAATCAATTTTTAATTTTATTAATAAAAGAAAAACAGAAGTAGAAAATCATTTTAATTATTTATTAAAAGAAATAGGTTTATAAAATGAAGGGATATTTATCAATAATAAATTACTATCCCGATACAAATCGGGATGAAGGCTTTGGAATTGGATTAATTCTAATTTCAGATGAAGCAAAAATATCCTTGACTAAATTTTCTTCAGAAAGAATTAAAAGAATTAATTCTGCCTACGGTATAAAAAAATCATCTTTGATTGATTTGGCGGTTGAGAATATATCGCTTAAAAAGCTTGATAAAAAAGCCTTGGATTATATTTCAGTTTATGAAAATGGCAATATCAGATATTCTAAACCTAGGATAATCGATGCACCCGATTTATCGAAAAAATTTAATGAACTTTATTTCAAGTTCGTTGCAGATTATTATGAAGAAAGTTTTGATGCATCAACAGTACAGAAGAGAGAAGTTTCAGAAAGATTAGGCAGTCAGTTAAGGAAGAAACTGCAATCAAATTCTATAATAAATAATAGACTGAATATTGGCTATGATTTTAAAGAGAATTCTATAAGTAAATTTTTAATAGGCAGTTCAAAGATAGATTATATTGGCGGTAACGGAACTGTTTATGCCGGTGAAATATTAAATTTAGATCTCTCTGAAGAAGTAATTCAAAAAAATCTATTTAAAACTATAACCCTCTTTGAAGCCCTTGAAAAATCCTTTACCAATAGATTTTCCCCTAGTGATTGTAAAATGCTTGTTCTTGAAAAACAAGCTAATGATCCAGATAAAGCGGATTATATGGATAAACTTAGTACTTGGAATAGAAAAGCAAATTATGGCCTTGTCATTAAACCTGAGTTAGATGATTTTCAGAAAATTATCGAAAAAGATGTTGAAGAAAAAAATATTATGCGTTATGACGAATGGATTAAAAGGAATAATCTTATTCAAATCTAATATTCAAAACAAGATTCAACAATCGAATCACTTTCCATCTGTTTATTTCCGCAGCATTCTTCACATTTTATTAATTCAAAGTTTTACTTGATATTATGTTTTTGTCCAGTTTATTAACTAAAAAACTGGACATTTTTTAATATTTCTCCTTCCTTTATTAGATTTTTAGTATATTTATCCTATGAAAATCACAGAATATATAACCAATTCTATAGATCGGTTGCCAAAAGGGTATGTTTTCACCTATGCCGATTTTATGAGCAAGGTGAAGAATATTGAAGCTAAGCGGAAATCCCGACCTGTCGGGAGAGAAGCTATTATTAAAGCTCTCAATCGTATGGCTGCTTCTGGTAAAATAGCCAAGCTGTCAAAAGGTAAATTCTATAAACCTGAAAAATCCGCCTTTGGTAAGTTGCAGCCAAACCGTTACCAAATTGTAAAAGATTTGTTAGAGGAAGATGGTAAAATTATCGGCTATCTAACGGGGTATAGCATTTACAATCAATTAGGTTTAACTACACAGATAAGTAACATAATTCAAATCGGCAAGAATACAGTTCGTCCGAGTTTCAAAAGAGGGGAATATAAAATTTCATTTGTCCTACAAAAAAACACCATAACAAAAGATAACATTCCTTTGTTGCAAATCCTGGATGCAATCCGTTACATTAAAAAAATTCCCGATACTACAATAAGTTCTGCCTGTAAAAGATTGAAAGAAATCATAAAAGATTTATCCAAGGAAAATAAAATCTCTTTAGTTCGACTTGCATTAAAATATCCACCTGCAGCAAGAGCATTGCTTGGTGCTATTTTAGAAGAGATCGGAAATCGTTCTTTAACAGAACCTCTATTGAAATCCTTAAATCCTATTACAACATATAATTTGCCTGGTGCAGAGAAAGTTCTTACATTTTTGGATAAATGGAATATTAAATGATACTACACTCTGCCGATACAAAAACTTTCAACGATACAATCAGAGCAGCTTCAGAGCATTTGAAAATAAACCAGATATTTGTTGAAAAAGACTATTGGATAACTCTTGTCTTAAACAGACTATCTAAGACTAAGTATCTAAATGAAACTGTATTCAAAGGTGGTACATCACTTTCAAAAGGTTTTGGATTAATCAATCGCTTCTCTGAAGATGTTGACATTGCAATAATAAAAGCAACAGATAAATCTGGTAATGTCATAAAAAATATTATTCGAACTGTAGAAAAAGAAATAACCAAAGAACTTTCTGAATTGAATCTTGAGGGAGTAACCAGTAAAGGATCAAGGTTTCGAAAATCAGTCTTTGAATTTACGAGCATAGATAAACAGTATAAAAACAATCGTTTAATAGTTGAGATAAACTCATTCGCAAATCCATTTCCTTATCAGCAATGCACAATAAAAAGTTTTATTTATGATTTTCTTAAAGCAACTAACAATGATAAGTATATTGAAGAATACTCATTACATCCTTTCACAATAAACGTTTTGAAAAAAGAGCAAACCTTACTTGAAAAATTAGTTTCATTGATAAGATTTTCATTTGATAAGAATTTTGTTCAGAGCATTTCAGCAAAAATCAGACACTTTTATGATTTGTATTATTTGATGAACGATTCTGAGTGTATTGAATTTACCAAGTCAGCAGATTTCAAAAAGAGATTTCACGAAATATTAGAACACGACAAAGAATTATTTGATGAGCCGGAAAACTGGCAATCAAAACAATTATCTGAATCACCACTCATCAATGATTTTGCAAACATTTGGCAGAAATTAAAAGAAATATATAAAACAGAACTTTCTGCACTTGCATTCAGCAAAATCCCCGGTGAAGAAAAAGTATCAAAAAGCTTTGAAGAATTGCTTAAAATAATCAAATAATTCCTTTCGTTAATTTGTCATAGGTGTGCAGATACTGGGCTGTGTCCCGCTTTGCGGGACTATTCAGCAAGTCTAACCTGTCCGCTGTGGCGGAAAACTTTTAACATTCGTTTCGTTCGATACGCTTTTGCCATTAGCTGAAGCCTGCCCCGATCTATCGGGGTCACTCATCCGCTCCATTCCATTTCGTGACAATACCATATAATTGATTTTTTAAGGTTCTATTGTCACTTCATTCCATTCCGCTACTTCGATTCATTCAGCTAAACGCACAGTTTGCTGTTTAATTAGCTTCGTTAAAAAAGTTTGTGTTTATTCCTGTTCGCGTATGGCGGATTGCATTTAGCTACAAACTTTTTCTTAACACTACGCTAAATAAACTAATCCCGCAAACTTAAAAGCTACTTACTTCACTCATTCCTGTCCGTCCTCCGGCGGAAAGTTTTTAATACTTGCTTCCTTGTCCGCCTTTGGAGGAATAACCCCGTTGGATCGGGGTTCAGCCCTTATTTTCACTTTACCTTTTAGCCTTATCGCAAAAAATCTTAAACTCAAACTAGAACACAATCAGAACATATTTTGCGTTTTAACGATTACATTTTCTTGACTCAGTTCACCTGCCCCGCCAAATTATTTTTTTTATTGAATACAGCTATTGTTTAATTTGGCTGGGTCTGTCATTGTCAGCCAGATTTACATAAGAAACATTATGCAACTAATTAAGGCAATTCTAACTTTCACTTGGTAGTTCTATCGTAATCGCATAATGTTGGCTTATGTAAACTCGGCACGATACCTTGTCAGTTCATCATCGCTCATTACGGGTGGCTCACGCTTTCGCACACCCTTCATTCGCTGTCATTTGTATTGATTTTAAATCAGTGCCAATCCGTTTAATCCGCGTCATCTGTGTGCCATTACCTTTATAGCAAACAAAAGAAAACAAATCATAAACATTGAGCGTTGCAAGATTCTAACTTATCATATAAATTTTGCACAAAAGATTGAGTTCATAAATGGAAAATCAAAACATCAACCTGGAACAACTTATTACTAACCCTATCTTCAAAACATTTTACACAATAGGGTTGATAGATGAAATTGCTTTACGCAATTGCATCATTAAATCTGAATATAGTCAATTAAGAAAAACACAATCTCAGCTATCTGCAATCTTTGATCTTTCAGAAAAGTATCATCTTTCCTATGATGCCATAAACACAATACTTTTTCGTCCAAGATTAAAAAAGCCTCTCCCTTTGGGAGAGGTTGGTGAGGGCTTAAACTAACCTGTAACAAGCCTATAAATAGCCATCATTAAGATTCCCATCAGTTTCTTTTACTTTCCCATTCTTACAGTGAATAACTGTGCTTAGAGCAGTAAAATTGTACCAGTCATAAACAAATCATAAGGAGATAAATAAAATGGCTATATTAAATGGAAATGTAATCGGTAATCTTCGTGGTAAGCTTGGCAATCTTTCCGCAAGAACCGTAAATGGTAAAACCATTTTAGCAGCTCGTCCATCGAGCTTCAATGCCAGCCAAGATCCGGCTTCACTTACTGTAAGGTCCAAATTTGCTGTAACAGCAAAATTAGCAAGTCAGATAATTTCACTTCCAACTCTTGCTTCTATTTGGAAGAAAGTTCAGAATGTTGCAAACTCAGTTTTCAATGAAGTCTTCCAAAGCAATTTTGCATATTCATCTACTGAAAGACCAACAGTTGATAATATCATCACCCCTGGTGGTTTTTCACTTCCAGTGCAAGCAGCAACAGTACAATTAGATAACCTAACGATTGAATTGTTAGCCTTAACTTCTGCGTCGGTATTTACTCCGGAAGAAGTGAATCTTTCTGCAAATGGTATTTTATGTTATTATGATCCGATCAATCCTGCAGATCCGGCTTACCAATTCATAACATTGAATGATGAAATTGCTAATTACAACTTCTCTCAAACCTTTGAGATGAATTTAGCTTTCAATGTTAACCAGCAAGCTTTGGCCGCTAAATACCAGCATTCAATACTTTTCTTTGCAGTTGCTTCCAAATCCGCTGATGGTAAGGTTGTTCAGAACTCCGCAACTTATACCAAACTCAGCTAACCTGTCCGCCGTAAGGCGTAATCCTGTTAAGGTTTCCTCAGCAATGGGGAAACCTTTTCATTTAATCTCTCTATTTTCACTTGGGTAACTCCTTCGCCCTATTTTCATTCATTCCGTTCAATTCATTACGGCACTTTGCTATCCGCAAAACTAACCTTCATTTCTTTCACTACATTCAATCAATAAGGCTCTCAATAAAACATAACATTGTCATCGGTTAAGTGTAGCTGTTTCGCTATCGCTCAACAACTACCAAATAATTAAAAAGAGTTGTATATTATTTATTATTCATTAACTTCAAATATCAAGGAGTATTAAAATGAAGAATTTCCACCTTACTAAATCCACTAATGGCTGGTCGCTTAAAAAAGAAGGTGCATCTCGTCCACTAAAAACCTTTGAAACAAACAAAGAAATTGCTATCAAAAAAAGTGCACAGATATTAAAACAATCTAATGAAGCTTCTTCATTAAAGATTCATAAAGAGAATGGTCGTATACAAGAGGAGCGTACTTATCCTGGCAGTGCTGATCCAAAAAAATCAAAAGGGTAAAAGTATTTTGCCCGCCAAAACGTAAGCTTAGTTTTATTTGAACCTTTGTATAAGTCTGGGCAAGGGTATATAAACGCCCCCGATAATAAAAATTTTACTATATTGTATCGGGTTCGCCCTTGCCTTGCCAAATCATTTTTACTTACACTATCACTAAAACATAACATAGTTTTGCAAATAGTTGTTTAAGGCGGTCAAAATATGTTTTTGGTGGGGCAGTGCGTCCCATTCAATGTATTGAAATTTTTCTGTAAGTTACGAATGAAAAAAAATCAAAACCGTTTGGAAGCAATGAAAAATTCTGAGGAACTATTACAAGTTTTTACCGGAACGGAAACCGAGATTTTTCTTAGTGGTAGGTTCTCAAAAATTGTATTGGCTGTGTCCATACAAAAGTCCATACAAACTCCATACATAAAAAAGCGAAAGTCATCGGGTATTATTCAGTACCTGATAACAAAAAAAGCCCGATTATATTTCATAATCGAGCTTTTAGTAGTACACCCGTAGGGATTCGAACCCCAAACCTTCTGATCCGTAGTCAGATGCTCTATCCAATTAAGCTACGGGTGCATTCAAATTTTGTGATGCAAAGTTAATATAATCAGTCTGCTTTATCAATCATTAAGTACTATGATTACTCGGGTTTTGAAATTATAAGTTTGTCTTGTTTCTACAGTTAATGCTTAAAAACACACCTTAAGATTATTAAAAGCTCTAAACTTCTGTCAGATGAAATCTTTAATTAGTCAGGTTTTTTAATGGATAGAGATATAAAATCTGTATTTAATGTATTCACTCATTTATCTGCATTGAACTATTATAAAATATTCATAGTTTTGCAGAAATTTTGTTGAAGATGAATATCAGATAGTTATAATTCTTATTAAAAATATTCAGATATGAAAAAATATAAATTAAATAATATTGATTGTGCATCTTGTGCAAATAACATCGAAAAAGCACTATCACAAATGCCGGAAGTTAGATTTGTTTCAATAAATTTTGCAGCTTCTACATTACACGTTGATACTGATAACATTCAGAAGATCAAATCTAAAATTAAAGAAATAGAACCTGAAGTCGATATAATTGATGATACAGA